>OHZS01000009.1_pt1 | contig 99470 bp, 70 predicted proteins | sample 1580521 | NCBI WGS metagenome assembly OHZS01 (sample SAMEA3882503, study PRJEB24775) | human gut metagenome | biome: human-associated habitat; feature: intestine environment; material: feces | place: Netherlands | collected 2009/2010
GCCAATCATTTACAAACCACGGACACGCTAAAACGCCACCAACGGTATTCAATCCGCTATCACTGTGGCTGACCCTCCCTCGGAACATGGGGGTCAGCCACACACTATGGCCTCTCAGCATTACCAGAGCCATTCTTGCGTGCCTGTGGTTTGCACAAGGTTTGCACAGGAACCAAAAATCAAAACAGCAGACCTACTCTTGCGTGCTTGTGGTTTGCACAAGGCTCAAAAAAAAATCAAAGCAGCAGAGCCGTTCTATGATGTTCAGGGTTATTCTATGTATTCAATTTTATCGGTTGACGCAACTTGTTTTTTCAACATTACTTAAGGGCATCAATAGCCTCAAATAAATTGCATCAATAAAACATTCAACTTCTAAAAAATAGGCAACATATAATAACAGCTAAAAAGAAGAGTCCACTTGAAAAAGTAGTTTTTGAAAAAAAAATGTGCCACACAGGTACTTCCAACGGGGGTAAAAAGTGGCAAAATGGCACTTTTTCAAGTTGGTTCAAAGAATAATACGAGTATTTGGGATACGGCAAAAAAAAAGTCGGAAAAGCAAAACCTTTCCGACTAAAATATTCAGTGATAAACTCTTATTCTGAGAATTTCGCCTTGAGAAACTCACGGTTGAGACGGGCGATGTGGTCGATGGAGATTCCCTTAGGGCACTCCATCTCGCAGGCACGGGTGTTCGTGCAGCTACCGAAGCCGAGCTCCTCCATCTTCGCGACCATATTCCTGGCCCTTCTGGCGGCCTCTGGACGGCCTTGAGGAAGCAGAGCGAGGGAACTTACCCTTGCGGCCACGAACAGCATCGCAGAGCCGTTCTTACAGGTCGCCACGCAGGCGCCGCAACCAACGCAGGCAGCCGCGTCCATACTCTTCTCAGCATTCTCGTGAGAGATAAGGATGTTGTTGGCATCCTGGGCGGAACCGGTTCTGACAGAGATGAATCCGCCGGCCTGAAGAATCTTGTCGAACGCGCTGCGGTCAACGACCAAATCCTTGATGATAGGGAAACCGGCGCTTCTGAAAGGCTCCACGGTGATGGTAGCGCCATCCTTGAAGTGACGCATGAAGAGCTGACAGGTGGTGACATGATCGTCCGGACCGTGCGCGCGGCCGTCAACGAACAACGAGCACGCACCGCAGATACCCTCGCGGCAATCGTGGTCGAAAGAAACCGGACCGCTGCTCTGGCAGCCTCTGTCAACGGCTACAGGATCGTTACCCTCACGGATCAGCTGCTCATTGAGGATGTCAAGCATTTCGAGGAAAGAGGCATCCTCCTCTATTCCGGAAATATGATAAGTCTCAAAATGACCTTGTTCCTTGGCGTTCTTCTGACGCCATATCTTAAGATTGAAATCCATAGCCGATTCTAGTCTTTATAATTTCTTGTTTTAACTTCGATGAACTCGTACTTGAGAGGCTCCTTGTGAAGCTCAGGCTCCTGGCCTTCTCCCTTGTACTCCCAGGCGGCGACATACATATAGTTCGCGTCGTCTCTCTTGGCCTCTCCTTCCTCGGTCTGGCTCTCCACACGGAAGTGACCACCGCAGGACTCGTTCCTGTTCAGGGCGTCACGAGCCATGAGCTCGCCGATCTCGAAGAAGTCCTCAAGCCTTAGGGCTTTCTCAAGCTCCTGATTGAACTGATACTGCTCTCCTGGAACACAAACATCCTTGTAGAACACAGCCTTGAGGTCGTTGATTTCCTTGATTGCCTTCTTCAGACCTTCCTCGCTGCGGGCCATGCCTACATACTCCCACATGATGTTTCCCAGCTTCTTGTGGATGGAGTCAACAGTCTGCTTGCCCTTGATGGCGAAGAGTCTGTCGATTCTGGCCTGAACATCTTTCTCGGCCTTGTCGAAGGCAGGGTTGTTGATGTCGGTCTTAGGCTCGGCGAACTTGTGTGAAAGGTAGTCGGCGATGGTGATAGGCAGCACGAAGTAGCCGTCAGCCAGACCCTGCATGAGGGCGGAGGCTCCAAGACGGTTTCCACCGTGGTCAGAGAAGTTGGCCTCACCGATGGCGTAGAGTCCAGGGATGGTTGTCTGAAGATCGTAGTCAACCCAGATGCCGCCCATCGTGTAGTGGATGGCAGGGTAGATCATCATAGGCTCCTCCCAAGGGCTTACGTTATTGATCTTGAAGTACATGTCGAAGAGGTTGCCGTAACGCTCCTGTACCCTCTGGTGTCCGAGGCGCTTGATGGCGTCGGAGAAGTCGAGGAACACCGCGAGACCTGTCTCGTTGACACCGAAGCCGGCGTCGCATCTTTCCTTGGCGGCTCTTGAGGCCACGTCACGAGGAACGAGATTGCCGAACGCAGGGTAACGGCGCTCGAGATAGTAGTCACGATCCTCCTCAGGGATCTGCGAAGGCTTGATCTCGTGCTTGCGGAGCTTCATCACATCCTCCATCTTCTTAGGAACCCAGATACGTCCGTCGTTACGCAGGGACTCTGACATAAGGGTCAGCTTGCACTGCTGCTCGCCGTGTACCGGGATGCACGTAGGGTGGATCTGCGCGAAGCAAGGATTTGCGAAATAGGCTCCCTTCTTGTAGCACTGCCATGCGGCCGAACCATTGCTGTTCATGGCGTTGGTTGAAAGGAAGTAGGTGTTGCCGTAGCCACCGGTTGCGATAACCACAGCGTGGGCGCCGAATCTCTCAAGCTTGCCGGTCACGAGGTTGCGGGCGATGATACCCTTGGCCTGACCGTCGATGATGACGAGGTCAAGCATCTCGTGGCGAGGATAGCTCGTAACGGTTCCCGCTGCGATCTGGCGGTTGAGAGCCGCGTAAGCTCCGAGAAGGAGCTGCTGTCCGGTTTGTCCACGGGCGTAGAACGTACGGCTTACCTGAACACCTCCGAACGAACGGTTGGCCAGGTAGCCGCCGTACTCACGGGCGAAAGGAACACCCTGGGCGACGCACTGGTCGATAATGGCCGCGCTGACCTCGGCGAGACGATAGACATTCGCCTCACGGCTGCGGTAGTCACCTCCTTTGATCGTGTCGTAGAAGAGACGATAGACAGCGTCATTGTCATTCTGATAGTTCTTAGCGGCATTGATACCACCCTGGGCGGCGATGGAGTGCGCGCGGCGAGGTGAGTCACTGATGCAGAAAACCTTGACATTGTAGCCAAGCTCACCGAGAGTAGCGGCTGCGGAAGCGCCACCAAGTCCGGTACCGACAACGATGATTTCAAGTTTTCTTCTGTTGTTCGGATTGACGAGTCGGAGTTCCGACTTACGTTTGGTCCATTTCTCGGCCAAAGGACCGTCAGGAATCTTTGAGATTAATTTATCGGCCATATTCTGAATATGTTATTTATAAAATTCCAAATGAAATCGCAATAAGTCTGCAATTTTAGTCATTTTTCTCGTAATCAGCAATTTTATGAGCCATTTTTGGCGATTTAGTAACATAAAAAAAATAAGTTGCCTCAGATTAAGAGAATATTCTCGAGGATAGATCTATTTTCGAAGAAGGAGTGTGCCGGTGGCACATGACTGATGAGAAAAGAGATATATACCGAAAAGATTCCTTAAGATGATGCAGGTTATTTTTTGAAGGTTACTTACCTGTACATATTTTAAGATAGTTGCGGTAAATCCGTCTGGTGAAGCGGTCATAACGCCGCACTGACATGTCGTTTGAAAAATGACGATCGACATATCTCTCAACCTCGCGGCAGTCACTCTCGCAACCATATTCAAAACCCAAAGCCTCCTTCAAGGCAAGAGCGGCGTCACAAATAGCGGCGTTGTCACTTTCACGAGACTTTTTCATATAGTCAGGAATATGATCGCTCCCGAAAACCTTCAGCGGCACATAGACCGTGCTTGTCGGGCTGCCGAGAAGCGTCCACATCACCGTCCTCGAAGGATCCTCCCCCGGAGCGACTCCCTCAAAGACCACGGAAGCCGATGTGATGTCACGCATAATCGGCTTGCCGGAGCGGGAAATCTCATTAAAAAGGAATATGTGATCAGCAGTGCCCACATCAGCGGAAGACATTATGTCAGAAGCCTTTTCAAACCTGTCCACTCCCTTGCGGTCCTCTTTGCGGCCACTTCTGGTGAAATTCGTCACAACCATATAGCCGCCTGGTTGGTCAGCCACGATGTACTTCTTCCATGAATGGTTGTTCACCTCATAATAAGCGGCCTCGCCGAGCGCGTCGATGATTCCGAAATTGGCCTCCACTCCCCAAGGCTTCGGAAGCGAGTCGAGCATATTCTCAAAGTCTTGCAGACTGCGGCATATTCCCAAAGCCTTGTACATGACAATTCCCTCCTTGTCCATTTCGGAGGCAGGAACATCATCATCCTTAAGGTCATAGGTGGCGGTGTTCATGATGCAGAAGCCGGCGGAATTGACTCCGGACCACACTTCCCCGCCCCGAGACGGCGAGTTCACTAGACCTATGAACGAATATTCAAGCCCTTGGAACCATTCCATCCTGTTGTTCAGCTCACCTGTGTCGCGGTGTTTGAGCATCACAGGACGCCCATCAACACGCACTCCCCCGGAAATGATCACGGATGTGCAGCAAAAAGCTTTGAATGAAATGAATATGAGCGCAGATGCGACAATGAATATCTTAGAAAAGTGTGCCATCCTCATCCTTTTTTGATTCAAGTTCAGCGTCCAGTCCAAGATGATGGTAAGCCATCTCCGTGGCGACTCTTCCACGTTGGGTACGCACAATGAAGCCTTCCTTAATAAGGAACGGCTCATAGACCTCCTCGAACGTGCCTTGATCCTCGCTGATCGCCGTGGCTATGGTATTGGCTCCGACAGGGCCACCCTTGAACGTGGTGATTATCGTGCGGAGAATCTTGTTGTCAATGGAGTCCAGTCCCCTCTTGTCTATCTTGAGCTTGTCAAGGGCGTAACGTGAGATGTCCAAGTCAATGTGGCCGTCCCCCATCACCTGGGCGAAATCACGGACACGCTTCAACAGCGCGTTGGCGATTCGCGGCGTTCCACGACTTCGCAGAGCGATTTCCTTCGCGGCCTCGTCATCAATCGTGACATTCAGGATGCGGGAACTCCTGCGCACGATTCTTATCAAATCCGATGTATCGTAATATTCAAGGGCACAGTTGATTCCGAACCTTTCACGCAAAGGAGCCGTGAGCAGGCCGCTTCGTGTCGTGGCACCCACAAGGGTGAACGGATTCAATGAAATCCTCACCGATCTGGCACCAGGCCCTTTGTCTATCATTATGTCGATGACGTAGTCCTCCATCGCCGAGTAGAGATATTCCTCGACCTCGGGAGACAGACGGTGGATCTCGTCAATGAAAAGCACATCCCCGGTCTCCAAGGAAGTCAGCAGACCGGCCAGATCTCCGGGCTTGTCCAGCACCGGGCCGGACGTCACCTTCATGTTCACGCCCATCTCGTTGGCGATGATGTGCGCGAGGGTGGTCTTTCCAAGACCCGGAGGCCCGTGAAACAGCACATGGTCAAGGGCTTCGCCTCTCATCTTGGCTGCCTTGACGTAGATGTTCAGATTGGAGACAATCTCTCTTTGTCCGGTGAAATCTTCAAGCCCCTGCGGGCGGATTATTCCGTCCAAATCCTTATCTTTGCCGGCGTTTGTACTGTGCGGATCAAATTCTGTCATCAGAAAGTGTTTTAATCAGTACAAAGATAGTGAAAACAGCCGGAAGAAAGCGCCGCAAGGCCAGCAACAAAAAGAAAATTCAATGACTAATAAATATAATTGATAGATTCATAGATAATTTTTTTGATTCTATATGAATTGTTAATTTGTTGATAACTTGTTTTGAGCATTGAAAACCAGATTGTTGCGCATTGCATAAATTGTTGGTTACGCTATTGAAAAGTTTTTGAAGAACTGTTGAAAAGCGTGCCTGGAACGAAAGCTAACTTTTCGGATTCTGTTTTCCACAGGGTTTTCAACAGCTTTTTAACATGATTTAGACGCTTATGTTGATAAGTACAGCATCCGTTAAAAAACTATCCGCAGGGCTTGTCTCGAAAAGGGAAATCTATTGCAAGGGACTGTTCCTTTCCGCAAGGTGGTTTGTCGTCTCTCATGTCGCTTCAGAAGGTACGAACGTGATTGTCCTTCCTGACAGGGAAAGTGCTGAATATTGCTGCTCAGACCTTTATGCGCTGACCGACGGGGACATCGTGTTTTACCTGCCGGACAGCGGCAAAGGCGTTGAGAGGAGCAACTATAAGTCCTCGCTTGGAGTCCAGAGGACATCAGCCGTGGGAAAGATACTTTCCAATGCCGGCGATACGGACAGATTGTTCATAGTGACCTATCCGGATGCCTTGGACGAACCTGTACCGGCTCCGGACAGTATAAGGACTTCGATACTCAGGATCTCCGTAGGGCAGGAAATCTCACATGACTCCATCAGGGATATTCTTTTCTCACAAGGGTTTGAGAAAGTTGATTTCGTCTCTGCCCCGGGACAATATTCGATAAGAGGATCAATCATTGACATATTCTCATATTCATTCAATCACCCTTACAGGGTTTCTTTCTTCGGAGATGAGGTTGAGAAGATCCATGTGTTTGACTGCAACACCCAGTTGTCTGGCGAGGAGAGGAAAGAGATTGAGGTTTTCCCTGATCTTGCCGCAGAGAATCCGGAAGCCGGGAACGTGAGTGTCTCCAGTCTGTTTCCCGAAGGAACTGTTGTCTGGCTCGACTCTTCCGACATGTACAAGGAAAGAGGTTTTTTCAGTGGTTTGAATGGGTTTAAGAGGGTTTTTCTTGAGGTTCCTCTCGGTGTTGACTCCGAGGATGCCGTTGCGTTCAACATAGCTCCCCAGCCTGTGTTCAACAAGAACTTCGAGCTTCTCACCGCTGACATCAGGCAGAACATGGAGTATGGGTACAAGGTTTTCATATTCAGTGAGAAGAATTCTCAGATCGAGCGTTTGAAGTCCATTCTGATCGAGAACAGCGGGCTTGTGCCAGGTTTTGTCGCCGGGAAGAACATTCATTCCGGATTCATCGACAGGGACGACAAAATCTGCTGCTACTCTGACCATGAGATTTTCGACCGTTTCCACAGAGTGAGTGTCAGGAGGACGGTTGAGAAGAGCGAGCAGCTGACACTTAATGATTTGACAGCGTTCAACATCGGGGACTACATCGTGCATATCGACCATGGTGTCGGGGTGTTCGGTGGGCTTGTCAGGATGAGAGACGACAAGGGAAGGATGCATGAGGTAGTGAAGCTTATGTACAAGGACGGAGATGTGGTGTTTGTTTCCGTGCATTCACTGAACAAGATTTCAAGGTTTCGCTCCAAAGACGGGATTCCTCCTAAGGTAAACAAGCTTGGGTCAAAGACTTGGCAGAATCTTAAAATCAGCGCCAAGTCCAGGATAAAGGACATCGCCAAGGATCTCATCCAGCTTTACGCCAAGCGTAAGACCACGCAAGGTTTTGCTTACTCCCCCGACAGTTATCTTCAGGAAGAGTTGGAGTCATCTTTCATGTACGAGGACACTCCGGACCAGGAGTCGGCGAACAAGGCTGTGAAGAAGGACATGGAGGACAACAGCCCGATGGACAGGCTTGTCTGCGGGGATGTGGGATTCGGAAAGACGGAGATCGCCATCAGGGCGGCCTTCAAGGCTGTGACTGACGGAAAACAGGTGGCTGTGCTTGTGCCGACAACAATTCTATCACTACAGCACTACACGACGTTTTCCTCACGTCTGAGGAATTTCCCTTGCACGATAGATTATGTAAGCAGACTTCGCACGACAAAGGAAATCAATGACATAAAGGATAGGTTGAAGAACGGGCAGCTGGACATAGTGATAGGCACGCACAAGTTGCTCGGCAAAGGGTTTGATTTCAAGGACTTGGGTTTGCTGATCATCGATGAGGAACAGAAATTCGGCGTTTCGACGAAGGAGAGGCTGCGTCAGGTCAAGGCCTCTGTGGACACGCTGACTCTTACAGCCACGCCTATTCCCCGTACCTTGCAGTTCTCTTTGCTCGGGGCAAGGGATTTATCCATCATCAACACTCCCCCTCCGAACAGGATCCCTACCCAGACAGAAATCATCCTTTTCGACAAGGATGAGATCCGGAGCATCATAAACTATGAACTCAACCGCGGCGGCCAGCTGTTTTTCATCCACAACAAGGTTGAGGAACTGCCTTCGATCCATGAGATCCTGCACAGGCTCGTGCCTGACATGAAAATCTGTGTAGCTCACGGTCAGATGGAGTCCAAGGATTTGGAAAACAGAATGTTGGACTTCATCCGTGGAGATTACGACATGCTGCTCTGCACCACCATCATCGAGAACGGACTGGACATTCCGAACGCCAACACCATCATCATCAACCAGGCTCAGAACATCGGCCTGAGCGACCTTCATCAGCTTCGTGGGCGTGTCGGACGGTCGGACAGGAAGGCTTTCTGCTACCTGATAGTACCTCCGCTTGTCACCATCACAGATGATGCTCGCAGAAGGCTTAAGGCCATCGAGGAATTCTCAGATCTCGGCAGCGGATTCAACATAGCGATGCAGGATCTGGACATCCGTGGCGCCGGCAATCTTCTGGGAGCGGAGCAGAGCGGATTCATTATGGACATGGGATACGAGACCTACCAGAAAATCCTCGCCGAAGCAATGGAGGAACTTGGGGTCGAGACAGGAATATCCACGGCCCGCACCGAGGAATCCTTTGTAGAGGACTGCACTATAGAGACTGACCAACCTGCGATGATCCCGGATTCGTACATTGACATAACAGCCGAGAAAATAAGAATTTACAAGCAACTTGACAGCATGACGAGCGATAAGGAGATAGACCGTGTGAAATCCCAGTTGGAGGATAGGTTCGGAGAGATGCCTCAGGATGCTGACAACCTGTTCTATGTCGTCAAGATCAGAAATCTCGGCGGTAGTCTCGGGTTCGAGAAGATCATCATCAAGAACGGAATTATGATCATGTTCTTCATAGCCAACCAGATGTCTCCTTATTATAAGTCAAAGGTCTTTTCTGGAATATTACAGAACATCAACGCCAACGACCAGCTTTTCAATCTGAAGCAGTCGGAAGGAAAGCTCAAGATTGTCAGCCGTGGGATAGATTCTTTGCCGAAAGCTCTTCAGACTCTCAATAAATTGAAATAAAATTACTACCTTTGAAAGTTTGCCCGTTTTAGACAATGCCGAATCTTTTGGTAGAAATAGGAAATACGGCCCTCAAGGCGGCCTGGTCCGAGGGAATCACTCTCGGAAAGACTTTCCGTTACCAAGGCGAGAAGATGTTCGACTATGTGGATTCGCTGGTGGATAAGGAAAAACCGGCGGTGATGGTCATTTCATCCACCATTGACATCAGCCGCGCTGAGGAGGAGAGGCTTGGCCGGAAATGCGGAACTTTGGTGATCTTGGACAGAAACCACACGGGGATAGCGGATGAATATTCACTACCTTCCTACCTGTCTCCGGACAGGATAGCCTCCGTGATTGCAGCAAGGCATCTTTTCAATGGAAAAGGCAGCATTGTCTTTGATTTCGGAACCACTTTGACAATTGATGTCATCGAGCCAGACGGGGAATATGTGGGAGGAAACATCTCCCCAGGATTCAGGACAAGATTCAAGTCTCTGTCGAGATATTCAAGGACTCTTCCGCTGGTTGACACTCCCCTTTCGGTAAGAACCACAGGTGATTCGCTGAAGTCTTCCATAGAATCAGGTGTCGTGTCAGGCATAATGTTTGAAATAACGGGCTACTTGTCTTTATTTCCCGAAAAAATGGTGGTTTTTACGGGGGGAGACGCTTTATATTTTGCAAAAAGAATGAAAAACTCCATCTTTGCAGTCTGCAATCTTGTAATGATGGGGTTAGCCTTAATCGCTGACAAGTATTATGTTGAAAGGAAAGGTTAGTAAGATACTCTTGTTTGTGGTGATGTCGTTCTGCGCGTTCCCTATGTTCGCCCAGAACGAGGCTTATAATGCCTACACCCCATATTCAATGTTCGGAATAGGTGAAATCTCGAAACAGGGAACCGCCTACAACAAGAGCATGGGAGGAGTCGGCATAGCGACAAGGGACAAAAGGAACATCAACATCCTCAATCCTGCCGCAGTCACCGCAAGAGAGGCCAAATCTTTCATGGCGGACTTCGGTTTGGCGCAGGGTAACAGGTACTATGCCCAACATGACATGAGATCGTCAAACAACACGTTCAACATCTACGATTTCGTGATCTCGTTCCCTGTTTACAAGTCACTTGCGATGTACGCCGGTGTGACTCCGTACAGTGACATAGGCTATGAGGTCTCCTCAAAGGTCACCGATCCTTCTGTCATAGCGAACACAGGTGTAATAACCAACACGGTGAAGGGCTACGGCGGGATGACGAACATATTCCTTGGCGCCGGAATTGATGTGGCGAAAGGGCTTTCCGTAGGTGTGGAAGGGCAATATTATTTTGGCAATCTTCACAAGACCAATGATTTTGTCATGTCTAATTCCACCTACAGGAGCATTTCCAGCGGATTCAACATGGACATCAGCGCTGTCACCGCTAAATTCGGCGTGCAGTATGAGATGAGCCTTTCCGACAACATCTCTGCCATAGCTGGCGCTACCTACAGGCTTGGAACGAGCCTTAGGGGAGAGGTTGAAAGGTACGAGATCCAGTCTATATCCTCGATAAACGACTCGACTCCTTCTCCGAGGAGCTATGTGGACACTTTGGGAAAAGGTCAGGTCAAACTTGCCGGTGAGCTTGGAATCGGAATCGCCTTGAAAGGTGGAGACAAATGGACGGCCGAGATAAATTACGTCCGTTCCGACTGGAGTTCAGGCGGGATGAACAAGATTCCGGGGTTTGCCAATGTAGGCAATGCGGTCTTCAGCGCATCTGCGGCGCAGTCCGTAAGGGCCGGATTCTCCATAGTGCCGAACAGGAATGACATCCGTTACTACCGGAAAAGGGTCACTTACCGTGCCGGAGCTTATTGGGATCAGGCGTATTGTAAGCTGGATGGAAATTCCATAAACGCTGTGGGAATAACATTGGGTGCCACTCTTCCTGTGTTCAGTTGGAGCAATGGCCTCACCCTTGGGGTAGATTTTGGCCAGAGGGGATCATTGACAGGTAATATGGTGAGGGAGAGATACGTCAACCTCAACATTGGAATCAATATCTTCGACATCTGGTTCATCAAACCAAAGTATAATTAATGAGTATAGAAATAAAACAATACAAAACCATGAAAAGGATTACACTAGTACTGTTGACTCTCGTTGCGGCTGCTTTCGGAACGAAAGTCTCCGCTCAAGGAAAGTATGGCGCGGACAGCGCGGAATGCATCAAGTATCTGTCTTACTATCAGGAGTATTACAAGCAGAAGAACTACACTGAGGCTCTTCCTAACTGGAGAAAAGCCTTCAAGCTCTGCCCTCCTACGGCAAGCCAGAACATGCTTCTTAACGGTATGACCCTCATGGGCAAGGAGATTGTCAAGACAAAGGATGCCCAGACTCGCGCCGCAATGATTGACACCGTTCTTACCCTCAATGATCTCAGGGCTGAATACTATCCTAAGTACGCTGTTGCTGCCTACAACTCAAAGGGACAGTACATAACACAGTACTTCAAGAATCCTCAGGATGTGTATGAACAGTTGAACAAGATCATCGAGATCAATCAGGAGAACACGAAGCCAAGCCTTCTTCTTCTTAATCTCAACGCGGCCATCGAACTTTACAAGAAGTCCGCTGTCGGGGCTGAGGATGTGATCAACACCTACCAGAACGCCATCGCCTTGCTTGACAAGGCTGGAAACGCCGAGGAGAACGCCAAAATCAGGTCTGACATCGAAGGACTCTTCATCACAAGCCAGGTTGCAAGCTGCGACAATCTTATCGCACTGTTCACTCCTCGCTATGAGGCTGATCCGGAGAACATTGATCTCGTTACCAACATCGTGAAGATGCTCGGCTCAACCGAAGGATGCCAGGACAACGACCTGTTCCTCAAGGCTGTGACAAAGATGCACAAGAACGAGCCTTCAGCCTCTTCGGCTTACTATCTTTACAAGCTTCATTCCGCAAAGGATGAGTCGGACATCGCAATCAAATACTTCGAGGAGGCTGTCTCACTTTGCGCCGATGATGATCCTGTCAAGGCTGACTATCTCATCGAGCTTGCCACATATTGTCTTAAGAACAACATTACAGGCAAGGCTTTTGACTATGCCAAGAAGGCAGCTGAACTTAAGCCTGACCATCAGGGAAAGGCCTATTACCTCATAGCCACAATCTGGGGATCAACCCGTTGCACCGGAAATGAGGTGGAAAGCAGGGCTAAATATTGGGTGGCTGTTGATTATCTCCAGAAGGCCAAGGCTGCTGACGCATCCCTGACCGATGACTGCAACAAGCTTATCTCAGCCTACAGTGTCTATTATCCAGTGGCCAGTGAAGCTTTCATGTACGGTATCCAGGCAGGTGAGACCTATCAGGTCAACTGCGGTGGAATGCGTGCGACCACAACAGTAAGGACACAGAAGTAGATCATCAGGAATTGAAACGGAACATACATAGTCTAAAGATGATTGCAACCGCTTCGGCGGTTGCTTTCATCGTATTTTCCTGCAAGGGAAAACTGTCCGAGGCGGAGCGTCTGAATCTTGCCGAGACTCCGATCCAGACAGTTGACAGTATGTTTGTTGTGCAGACAAAGAATGGTGGCATTCAGATGAGGGCGGAGGCGGATGTGATGGAAAGGTACGAGAACGACACATGTTCCTACGAGCTTTTTCCAAAAGGTCTTCATGCGTTTGCCTACACTGATGACGACATGCTGGAAACTGTGCTTCATTCCAACAACGCGAAGCATTTCAAAAGCAAAAGAACCAATGATGAATATTGGTCGGCTTTCGGTAATGTGGTCGTACAGAATGTGATAAACCAGCAGACTCTTGAAACGGACACTCTTTACTGGGATCAGGCGAACAAGGAAATCTACACTGACTGTTATGTCAGGATGTTTTCCAACGACGGATTCCTGCAAGGATTCGGCATGAGATCCGACGAGATGGCGAGGAATGTCAGGATATTCAAGGCTTTCAACAGCGATGTTGTCGTCGTGCAGGATTCGACCAAGGTTATCATTGATTCTGTAAACTTTATTGGGCCTTTGCTTAAAAAATAATGGTTAATTGAATTAAAATCACTATCTTCGCACCCCAATACCTATTTTTTGGAAATTATAAAAACGTAATACACAATGGCGATTCTTCAAAAAACTCGCGAAAAGGCCGGCATGGCAGTGTCAATCATCATTGCCTTGGCCCTTTTGTCATTCATTATCGACCCTCAGACCCTTGAGACAGCGTTCAATGCCATGTCCTCAAGAAATGATGTGGGCGAGATCAACGGTAAGACTGTCTCTTATCTTGATTTCCAGCAGGATGTAGAAAAGTTCACAACCATCAATGAGATGGTTACCGGCTCTTCAGCCCAGACCGAGCAGCAGCAGGAGCAGATTCGCAACGCCGCTTGGCAGAGCCTTTTGGACAAGTACTTGTTCATCAAGAACGCCAAGGCTGCGGGCATCAGGGTAGGTGAGGAAGAGATGAAGGATCTTCTCGCCGGAGACATGATCTCTCCTGTGATTTCCCAGAATCCTGCTTTTCAGGATGAGAACGGAAATTTCTCCAAGGAAGCCTTGCAGAATCTCATCAACGGAGTCTCACAGGATCAGACCGGCAGGATCAGAGAGTATTGGAACTATCTTCAGAACACTGTTTACACTCAGCAGTTCTATGCCAAGTACGGTTCATTGTTCACCCAGGGGAATTTCCAGAATCCTCTTATGCTCAAAAGAGCCATCGCTGAGAACAACAACACTACCAATGTTGATTTCGTGATGGTTCCCAACTATGGCATGGACACTACAGTAAAGGTCAGCGGTGAAGAGGTAAGGAAGTACTACGAGTCACACAAGAAGATGTTCAAGCAGAATGCTTCAAGGGACATGGAATATGTTGTCTTCGAGGTCAAGCCTTCCGAGAGTGACATCAATGCCACGAACGAGGCCATCGGTAAGGTTTACGATGAGTTCTCCACCACAGAAAACATGAAGTCTTTCCTTGCCAGAAACTCAGAGAGAAACTTCAATGAGTACTGGTACAAGGCCGGTGAGCTTGGCACGGTCAACAAAGGAATCAGCGAGTTCGTTGACAATAACGCCACCGGTACTTCTCCGATTGTCTCAGACAACAATGTTTTCTATGCCGCCAGAATCATAGCTACCGCCCAGATTCCTGATTCAGTCTATGTCAAGCACATTCTTCTTCAGGGTGGCTCTGAGGCAAAGGCTGACAGTCTCCTGAACGTGCTTTCCAAGGGAGAGAACTTCTCCAATCTCGCGGCCTCATATTCAGCTGACACCAGAAGTGCCGCTGACGGGGAGCAAGGCAACGTTGGTTGGATGACCCAGACTTACATGATTCCTGGTTTCGAATCAGTCCTTACGGCTCAAACAGGCAAGCCTTACATCGTTAAGACACAGTATGGCACACACATAGTTGAGGTTTCCAAGAGGACAGCGCCTGTCACCAAGAAGCAGGTTGCCATTCTTGAGAAGACCGCACTCGCAAGCGGCGAGACTTTCAACAGTTACTATGCTCAGGCCAGCAAGTTCTCAAAGATCGCGGCAGGCAAGTACAACAACTACAAGGCCGCTGTTGATTCAATGGGAATCTACTCACACCCTATGAAGGTCACCGAGGCCACTTCCAACTATGGTTCGATCTCTCAGGCCAAGGAAGTCACAAGATGGGTGTTCGACAACAAGGTCGGCAAGGTTTCCGAGATCATCACTATCAACAACAACTACCTGTTTGTCGCAACAGTCACCGGAATCCACAAGGAAGGCATAGCAAAGCTTGACGAGGTCAAGGATGCCATCCGTCAGCAGCTCTACGCCGAGAAGGCCAGCGAGAAAGCCGCGGCTGACATCGCTCAGAAGATTCAGGGACTTGGTGACCTTCAGGCAATAGCTGACACTCTTCACTCATCCGTAAGCACAGGTGTTGATGTAAGGTTCGCTTCCCTTGCCGGACAGGGACTTGATCCTAAGTTCATCGGTGCGGCATCAGTCGCTCCGGAGGGTAAGATCTGCTCTGTCGCCGGAACAATCGGGACCTACGTGTTCAAGGTAAATTCTCGCGACACCGGCTCGTTCTACACCGAGGATGACGCCAAGAACAGTGCCGCCCAGATCAACAACTACAGCACTCAGATGATTCTTCCTGTCATGATGATGGAATCTGATGTAAAGGACAACAGGGCGCGCTTCTATTAATGGAATTATTTACACATTAATATTTTGGGATGATTCATACGGGTCATCCCATTTTTTTTCTCAACTTTTATATTTGTCGTTTATACTGTAAATATTGTCAGGGTCAATACAAGATATTCTTTGTTGTTACTATCTTTAAAAACGTTAAAACGAATTTTGTGCTTTTATGTCATTTGTGACATTATGTAACATGAAAAAATAAGTTGCCTCAGATTAAGATTCCTTAAGATGATGCAGGTTATTTTTTGAAGGTTACTATACTAAACTGGAAGTTTAACAACATTATTAATATGCACGATAGAATCCAAAAAGTTGCGTCCTGTCTTTCAAAGGTAAAGGCAGCGATGGCGGCTGTTCTCCTGCTTATGGTTGTCGGGACAGGCACCGCCTTGGCCCAGACTTCCGGCAGAACAATCACCGGCAAGGTGTTGGACGAGAACAATCAGCCGATGCCTGGCGTGACCATCATCGTAGATGGCACGACCAATGGTACGATGACCGGGTCTGACGGTACATTCACCCTTGGGGGAGTGCCGTCCGGAGCCACTGTCATCGTGTCTTGTATAGGTTACACCAATCAGGTTCTTCCTGAGGGTAAATCAAATTATGTCGTGAGTCTTGTCCCTGACTCCGAGATGCTTGAAGAGACGGTTGTGGTGGCGTTCGGTCAGCAGAAGAAACTTTCCGTGACCGGTGCGATCTCTACGGTCGCTTCAGCTGATCTCCGCAAGACCACGTCCACACGTCTGGACAACGCTCTTGCAGGACGTGTCACAGGTCTTACATCCATGCAGAGTGGAGGCGGCCAGCCGGGTGTCGATGGCGCCACAATGTACCTTCGAGGAGCTGCGACAACCAATGGAAAGAGTCCTCTGATCCTTGTGGACGGTGTGGAGCGTGACAACATCCGCACTATCGACATGAACGAGGTGGAGAGCATATCCGTCCTCAAGGACGCGTCGGCGACTGCCCTTTACGGAGTGCAGGGAGCGAATGGTGTGATTCTTATCCAGACCCGCAAGGGACAGAAGGGAAAGGCACAGTTGAACATTTCGGTTGACCAGGGCTGGACATCATTCACAAAAGAACCTTCAAGGCTTCATTCCTGGGAATATTGCGAGCTCAGGAACGAGGCGTTGATGAACAGTGGAGAGAAAGCGGCTTTTTCAGACGAGACTATAGCTAAATTCAGAAATCCGCTTCTTGGTCTTGATCCGTCCTCACCAGACTATGATAATCAAGTGGCAATCAGAAAAGCGGTATATTGCGACAACGATTACTATCGGATGTATCTTAAAAGCAACACTCCGCAGACGCGTGCCAACGCCAACATCTCCGGAGGAACAGACTTTGTCAATTACTTCGTGAATGTCGGTTACATTCATCAGGGCGGTAACCTGAACACCGAGAGTCCGGATTATCTCGGCTATGATCCTCAGTGTTATATGAACAGACTCAGCCTTCGTTCAAACCTTGATTTCCACATCACAAAGAACCTGACGGCTTCGTTGAACATCGCCTCGTACGCGGAAAATGTGAATATGCCTGCGGTGGGAGATCTTTATGGTGGAAGCCAGTCGTGGATGATAACCGACATTATCTATCAGTCACAAACGATACTTCCGATTTCTCCGGGACCTGTGACAGATCCTCGTTTCGGAGATGTGAGTGATGGAGTTGTTGGTTATAATTATCTTGACCGTTCTGCGTATGAAATCATTAACCGAAGAGGTTTTCACACAAACAAAAGAAAGAATCTGAATACCCAATTCTCAGTCAATTGGGATCTTGGTGAGTTGGTTACCAAGGGATTGAGTGTTAATGGTATGGCTGCTTACGACACTTACAACATCGGAGTTCTGGAGGGTCGAAAGAAAGAGCAGGTGTATAATGTCAGAGTTGACTACGATAGTGAGACTTTGAGTTATTCATCCAATGGTGATAAGATTGAACCATTGACTATGACTTCTTCCAGATTGTCCAACTACCAGATTTATGTGCAAGGTTCAATCAATTATGCCAGAACTTTCGGAAAGCATAATGTAACCGCAATGGCTACTGCGTATAGAAGGTTTTGGGAAGGCACTTCAGCCAATATTCCTTACAATGTGCTTGGTACCGCCGCCAGAGCTACATATTCATTTGATGACAGGTATCTTGTGGAAGGCAATCTTGGTTACAATGGTTCAGAGCAGTTCGCACCATCCAAGAGGTTCGGCTTGTTCCCGTCAGGTTCCATAGGTTGGATCGCCAGCAATGAATCTTTCCTTAAAGGAAACAAGTATCTTACATGGCTGAAGTTCCGTGCATCATACGGTCTTGTCGGAAATGATTCTATGGGTGGTTTGCGCTTCCTGTATCAGGATGACAATAAGATTCAATCAGGAAATGGTTTTGTTCAAGGTCTGGGGGGTAAGATTGTCAAGGAAGGGCTTATCGGGAACAAAAACATCACTTGGGAATTGTCGAAAAAAATGAATCTTGGTGTCGAGATAGGTCTTTTCAAAGACTTTAGAATCAATGTCGATTATTTTACTGAAAAACGTGACCAGATTCTTCTCAGGCGTAGGACAGTTCCTTCATTTCAAGGTGTAAGTTCGGATTATATTCCAAGGGTTAATATGGGAAAGGTTGATAATCATGGTGTTGATGTTGAAGTCAGCTATTCCCACACCTTTAACAGAGACTTTTCCATCTCATCAAGAGTCAACTTTGGATTTAATGACAACACGGCTATAGAACTTGATGAGCCGATGCGTTCCGAGGAATATGCCTATCAATATCACGAAGAGGGGTTCCGTTTAGGACAGGAATTCGGATATCTTATTGATTGGGATTCCCCTGGCAACGGGTATTTCACATCTCAGGATGAGATAGACAGTTATTATCCGTATGGATTTGGTGGAAAACCAAGGGTAGGTGATTTTGTTTATAAAGATGTTAACGGTGATGGTGTAATAGATCAAAAGGATCTTTCACCGATTGGCTATTCAACCACTGTTCCTGGACTCAACTATGGTATTTCACTCGGACTCAACTTCAAGGGAATTGATTTCAATGTACTTTTTTCCGGATTGGGAAGATATTCAAAATACTACAGTGGACAGGGAGTAGTTGAATGGACCAAGCAGGGAACTTACTTTGATTGGACAAGAAACGGATGGACGGAGGAACGTTACAAGAATGGTGAGAAAATCACTTATCCTGCCATTTCAACAACCAAGACTGTCAGTCATACGGAAAATGATTTCTTTATTCAGAATCGTTCGTTCTTGAGGCTTAAGAACATAGAACTTGGCTACACTCTTCCTGAAAGATTTCTTTCAAAAGTAGGAGTGAAGGCATTAAGGGTATATGTCAGCGGACAGAACCTGTTTGTCTGGGATAATCTGAGGATAACTCATATTGATCCTGAACAGAACAATTCTTATGGCTATCCTATCACCAAGAATGTCACTCTTGGACTTAACATTAACTTCTAAAAGAATGACGGAAGAATATGAAAAGAATAATATACATTTCAGCGGTTTGTCTTTTGACTGTTCTTTCATCCTGTTCAAGTGTGTTGGATGAAGCACCGTCCGGAAAGATTTCCATTGAGGAAGTTTTTCGTGACAACGACATGACAATGAACTATTTGAACACCTGCTACTCAAGCATCAACGCAAAGGGGTGCCTTTACTTCTTCTGGAGCCGAGGACCTGTCAACTGGTGCGATGACGCATGGGATGCTGATGATCAGGATGTGAACTGGGCAGCTTCACGCAGATACTATGACGGCAATGCCAGTGCGTCTGATTTCCCGGCGAATTATAATGCTGGAGACTCCGGCAATGAAAGTGTTTCATGGACAAGATCTTTCCAGAGGATCCGCAACTGCGCAGTGTTCCTTCAACATATTCCTACAGCTAATGTCACGTCTGAAAGTGACCGTGCCCGTTGGACGGCTGAGGCGCACGTATTAAGGGCATATTACTATTCAGAACTTCTGATGTGGTTCGGATGCTCACTTCCTATCATCAGAGAGCCTTATACCCTTGATGCTGATTTCGCAAAGGTTGAAAGATCATCCTTCCACGATGTTGTCGAGTTCGTCATCGAAGATTGTGACGCCGCCCTTGCTTGTGATGATCTTCCTTGGAGAATCACCACTGACAGCGAGGCTATGCGTATGACGAAGGCTGTGGCTTGGGCCATAAAGTCAAGGATGACGCTTTTTGCGGCCAGTCCTTTGTACAATGAGGGCAACAACTATTGGGAGGAAGCATATTCAGTGAACAAAGCGGCGGTACAGGCTCTTGAGAGTAATGGTTATGCCCTTTATGATAAACTCAACCAAACTGCTGTCTGGGGAGACGAGAAGGCATATCTTCCGAACAAAGAGTCACAGTATTTGAATGAATATTTCTGCAATTCCGGGGCTTATGCCGCTGATCCTGCAGACAAGGAGACAATCTATCAATTGAGGGAAGGAGCTAATTCTAATTTGTGCAACGTTGATGCTCCTGGGGCTATCCTTAACTATAAGACAGGAACTTGTCCTTCTCAGGAACTTGTGGATGCGTTTGAGACAATCAATGGAGAACCGGTTTTGGATTTGTCAAAACCTTACCTTGACGAGCAACATCTCAAGCCTAATTACAATGCTTCCAACACTCTTTACAGCAAAGAGGATCCTTATGCGAACAGGGATCCAAGATTCTATGCGACAATTTACTACAATGGATCTAAAAGATATTGTGGTTGGGGAACGGATGCAGGGTCTATTTCTTTTGAGAATTTGGGACAAGGCCAAGGTTTGATGACAAGGACCATTACAACTTGGGATGCATATAAGAACTCTGACGGCACAGTCATTAACACTCCGGAGCCTTTGATGGGACGTTCTCTTCTCGGTCGTACACCAACAAGAACCGGTTATTTCCAAAGAAAATTCCTGCATCCTAACAGCGGAAAAAATATGATAGGACTTCCAGGTCCACGTCATAAGGATTACCGTCTGGCAGAGATTTACCTGAATTTCGCCGAGGCCGCCATGGAATCAGGACACGAGGCGGAAGCCATCACTTATGTGAACAAAGTGCGTACCCGTGCCGGAATGCCTGGACTTTCATCAGGTCTTTCAGGGGATGTTCTTCGTCAGCGCATCCATAACGAGCGACGTGTTGAATTAGCACTCGAAGGCAACCGTTATTTCGATGTCCGCAGATGGCATAAGCCGGATGAGGATCTCTCGGCTACAGACCGTTGGATAACAGGAGCACACATAACCCATTATTTTAAGGCAGATGGCTCTCACGGATACATTTACGAGCGTACAATCCTAAAGGAGCGTCAGTGCTACACCAACAAATGGCTCAAGATGCCAATTCCTCTTACCGAGGTCAACAACATGAGAGCCATCACGGGTGAGGACTGGCAGAATCCAGGTTGGTAATGGTTGAATATCACAGAATACTTAATTTGCATCGAATATGATGAATAAGAATATATTTGCGGCAGCGGCGCTTCTCCTGCTTGGGGCATCCATCCAGCAGGTCAAGGCGCAGGACATCTCTGTCGCCGGTACCGTAAGGGACATCTACGGTAACCCGTTGCCCGGGGTGATTGTCTCGTCCAACCACAAGGACTTGTACATCACCGACAAGAACGGACAGTACACGGCCAAGGTCAACAAATCGGGAGAACTGGAGTTTTCGCTTCTTGGCTTCAAACCGACATCCGTAAAGGCTTCCTCACAGATGGAGGTAACCCTTGAGGATGACGCCCATAATCTTGCCGAGAATGTCAGCATAGGTCTTTCCAAACAGAGTAGGGAAGTTCTTTCCGACGCTGTCTCGACAGCCCATGGCGAGAAACTTGGAAGGTCGCTGATGACGCGTCTTCAGGGAACGTTCTCCGGAATGTTCTCCGGGCTCACCACGATGGAGACCACATTTGAGCCGGCTTATGAGTCTCTGAATATGTACGTGCGCGGCTACTCCACTTTCCATGGTGGAATCGCCAGTGTGGTCATTGACGGAATTCTCTACGACTCGTTCGCACACGACATTCTCTACAGGATTTCCCCTGAGGAGATTGAGTCTGTGTCCATCCTGAAAGATGGAGCCTCACAGGCCATCTACGGTGTGAAGGGTGCCGACGGCTTGATTGTCATCAATACAAAGCGTGGCACTCCGGGCAAGTTGAAAGTTGGAGTGAACATCTCTGAGACAGTACAGGTCCCTACAACCAGAATCCATAGCTTCGACTCCTACACATTCGCCAACCTTCGCAATCAGGCCGCGGTGAATGACGGGCTCGGAGAGTATCACATATTCTCAAAAGAGGCTGTCGAAGGCTTCAAGGATGGTGGCAGTGACCTTTATCCGAACACGAACTGGTACGACATGCTTGTCCGTGATTTCTCCAATCAGCAGAGAATAGCTTTGGACGCCACTGGAGGCAACGAGAACGTGAGGTTCTATTCCAATTTCAACGTGCTGCGCCAAGGAAGTTTCTGGAACGCTGATCAGACGGCTTACAAGGCTGACAATGAGAAGTACAGGATCAACTTCCGCTCCAATGTGGATGTGAAGATCAACAACTACATCAGTCTTTGGGCGAATCTGGCCGGTTCCATCGTAAGGGCTCACACACCGGGTGGCGCTGTTGACTGCAACGGAACCCTTTACTCCATCATCACCGGAATGCCTTCATTCATCTATGGTCCTGTGACTCCCGCGGTCTATGATAATGACGGCAATGTGATTGAGGCGGGTGGAGAGGTAGTGACGACTCCGAACATCAATTTCTCTCCTTACGGCTTCCTGAACCGCACCGGCTACAACAACGAGATGAACACCAACATCTACGGTCAGGCCGGGCTTAAGTTTGACCTTTCGTTCCTTACTCCCGGGCTTTGGGCAGGAGGCAGCGTCGGTTATCTTTCCTACATCAACTCAATCACTTCCAACACTCAGGACTACGCCAGATACATCCGCGAGGATGATTGGAGCGACCTCCGGTTCACTCATTACGGAACCACGATCAACACGAATCTGACTTACTCCAAAGGAACCGCATTGTACGGCTATTTCTCTTATAAGGGAGAAGCCGGCTGGCAGAGGGATTTCGGCAGACATCACCTGAACGCCAATGCCTACATGACCTATCAGGTGTTCGACAATCTTGCCGGCGGCGCGACCTACGATTTCAGGCGGGTATATTCAGGAGCGGAAGTGGCATACGACTTTGACAAGAGGTACGCCGTCAAACTTTCGACAGGATATTCAGGATCCGACTATTTCCCGAGAAAGACCCGCTTTGTCTGGACACCAGGTGTCTCCGCCGCATGGATCGCCTCCAACGAGGGTTTTGTGAAGGAGAATGTTCCTTGGCTGTCTTTGCTCAAGGTTCGCGGCTCTTATGCCGTCACAGGCAACGATGCCACCGGATTCGACAGATATGCGTACAAGGATCAGGTGAACAGTACCGCCGGAGGAAAGATTCCTTATCTTGAATATTATACCAATGAGTCTGTCTATGGCAACCCTAACCTTGAGCCGGAGAAGATTTACAAGACAAATGTTGGTATCGATCTCGGAATCGCCAACCAGTTCCAGGTCTCCTTCGATGTGTTCAAGGAGAAACTGAACAATGGTGTCATCAAATCGACATCCAAGGTGCCTCTCTATCAAGGAATTCCTCTCGGGGCATATCCTATCACGAATATGGGTGAGTTCGAGAACAAGGGATGGGAACTCTCTGTGAACTACAGAAAGCGTTTCAACTCTGATTTCGGACTGTTCCTTGCCGGTCATCTGGACTATAGCAAGAACAAGGTGATCTACATCGGAGAGACCGCCTACAACGACACTTACGCTTACCGTTACCGTACCGAAGGCTATCCTGTCGGACAGTCCTGGGGCTATCTGACCGACTACAGCAACGGCAACGGCCTTTACAACTTCCAGGATGAGATCGAGGCCGGTCCGAAATATTCATTCGGCACCCCGCGTCTTGGTGACATCAAGTACAAGGATCTGAACGGGGATGGTGTCATCGATGAGAAGGACATGGCTCCTCTTGGCAATGGTTCTCTTCCTAAGTACAACTTCGCGTTCAATGTCGGCTTCAACCTCAAGAACTTCGAGGTCAACCTTCTGTTCCAGGGACTTGGAGGCTATAAGAGAAACTACAGTGAACTGTTTACTTTCCAGTCTGCCTACGACGGAGTGTTCACCGAAAGTCATAAGTCAGCCTGGACCGCCGAGAAGTGGCTCAACGATGAGGAAATAGGTTTCCCTGCCCTTTCCACGACAGCCACGACCAATCTTCAGACGAACGACTATCTTCTCAAGGATGCTTCATTCCTGCGCCTGAAGACGGCAGAAATCTCCTATAAGATGCCTAAGAAGGTCTGCGACTTCCTTAACGCCAGCGCTTTCAAGGTCTATCTTAGTGGTCAGAACCTCTTCACCATCGATGGTATGAAGACAAACGACACTCCGGTTGAAGGTACTTGCTCCGCGTTCCCGGTCTATAGGATGTACAGACTTGGAATCAACCTCACATTCTAATGGAAATGGTTCATAAAGTAAATCTGAATATTATGAAAAAATTCCGCATACTTATTCTCGCGATGGCGGCCGTGGCGGCCTTGTCTGCCTGCCAGGACGCTTTGGATCTCCGTTCCAACGGAACCATTGATATGTCTGAGGTTTTCAAGGACAGAAACAGAACCAAAGGCTATCTCAACGCCTGCTACAATTATATCAAGAATCCGTCTGTCAATGTCGGTTCCTTTACGGACGACGCGCAGAACAGTCAGGACATCACGGCCGGAAGTTCGTACGACATCTGGTATAATTCTGACATCACCTCCAGCAATTTCGCCGACCACAACTGGGACGGCAATCCTTGGGGCAACTACTTCGAGGGCGTACGCAAGTGCAATGTGTTCATCGCCAACATAGATGGAGCCACGGCTGAGATGCTGGACTGGGAAAGGGCAGGGTGGAAGGCCCAGGCTCTGACTCTCAGGGCTTGGTACTATCTCCAGCTTATGAAGAGATATGGTCAGCTACCTTTGATAACTTCGGATCTTGGCACCAATCACGACTATTCTTCAGACAAGAAAGCGACTGTCTCAGAGATCGCCGGACAGATTCTGGCTGACTGCGATGCCGCGATAGCCACGGAGGATTCGGAGGCATATTCATACGTCTATCGTACACAGCAGTGGGGAATGGCGACAAAAGCACTTGCACAGGCTATCAGGAGCGAGACCGCGACCTACGTCATCAGTCCTTTGATGGGTGACGGCGGTTACACTGCTGATCAGGCTCTTGAAATCGCTGCTGACGCCCTCGCCAAGGTTCTGTCCAATGACTACAGCCTTTGGACCACGGCGAGCGCAGGGTACAATGCTTACGCTTCATATTTCCTTTACAATCCTGAGGATATGAGGGCACAGGACAAGGAAACCATCTATGGTGGCACACGTACAGCTGTCTGGTCAAGCTGCGGAGTTCCGATCGTGAGCGGAAGCGCCACGGCCGGCACCTGCCCGACCCAGGAACTTGTCGATGCCTACGAGATGGCCAACGGCAAGCCAGCGATAACCGGTTACAGCGATGATCAGCACCTTCAGCCTATCATAAACACCGAATCCGGCTACGATGAGACCAAACCTTACGAAGATAGGGATCCTCGCTTCTATGCGACCGTGTTCTACAACGGCAGCGTAAGGGGAGAGGATGAGATCTCCACAGTCGCCGGAGCCAACTGCGGACTGAACGCAACCAGCATCAGGTACACCCACACAGGCTACTATATGCGCAAATATGCCCACGACGCATCCAACAGAAACTCCAATTCGGATGGTTATATGCGCGTTGTGCGCCTCGCTGAGCTTTACTACAACTTCGCCGAGGTGGCCTACCAGGCTGCCGGACCGGATCAGGTTGTCAGCGTCTCAGGTCTGAACATGTCCGCCCGCGGAGCCGTCAACGCTGTCCGCGCGAGGGTCGGAATGCCTGAGATTCCAAGCGGACTTACAGTCGCTGATTTCGAGAAGAGGTACCGTAACGACCGCAGGGTAGAGTTTGCCCTTGAGGCGGACTATTACTTCAGCCTGCGTCGCTGGAAAACCCTTTCGGCCACATCTACCGTGACCGGAATGAAAGTGTCTGGCACCGGAGCCGGCAAGACTTACGAACGCTTCGTTCTGGGCCGGCGTTCGACCACGACGGACAAATTCCTTCTCTACCCGATCGACCTCACGGAAGTCTCAAAGGTTCTTGAACTTACCGGAAACGACTGGCAGAACCCGGGATGGTAGCAGAGGCTTAAAATTTTAATTGATAAAATTTGATGAATATGAAGAAAATCATCTACTTGATATTGATCGCCTGCTCGGCCATCTTCCTTTCCTGCAAGGAGGATTCTGGAATGACAAAGGATGGCGATCTTTCGTTGTCTTTCTTGGAAGCAGAGCCAAGAATCGGTGCGGTGGTCCTGATGTGGGGCAATCCATCTGACGCGGACTATTATTATTCGATGGTCACCTACACTAATTCGGAGGGGGAGACCGTGAGCCAGAAAGTGAGTGTCTATAGTGTTTATCCGGACGTGAACACACCAGCGTCCATGGTCAGGATCGGTGGATTTTCAGACACTGACACCTACGAGTTCACAGTCACACCATACACATCTGACGGACGTTACGGTGAGTCCAAGACCGTTTCCTGCACTCCGGAGGATGCCTCAAAGGCCTTCAAGTACATCACCGGTACGGTGGAGGCCAAGCCGACCGTAGAGGGTGCTGTAATCAGCTGGGCAAATGAGTATGATGTCCCTGTCACCATGAGCATTTCCTACAAGAATCTCGCGGGAGAGACCAAGACTGTGACCAGAACAAGCAACAAGGGCGGCAGCGTTGAGATCTTCCCGTTTGTGGACAAGACAAATGTGACGATCACGGCCACTGACGAGAGCGGCAAGAACACTTCGGAGCCAAAGGTTGTCGAGGTGACCCCGGAAAGGGGAGAGATCCCTCAGTCCAGAATGACGGCCATCGGCGCCTCTGGGGTGGATGGTGACAATGTTCCCGCAAATCTTTTGGATAACAATGTCTCAACCGCCTGGTCAGGATCGAATAATGACATTGTGTGGGTCGCCATTGACCTTGGTGAGATTCATCGGATCAACTGGTTCGAACTGGTAGGTAATTCAAAGGATCGGGACGGCCAGCCTGTGGCCCTTATGGTTTTCGACTCGAAAGAGCCAGTGGCTGATATGTCCCAAGCTCATTATCTTGGAAAGTTTGAATATAATCGTGAGCACATCTATAACCATGCTTACAAATTGGAGAATCCGATAGACGCAAGGTTTATTCTTATCGCCTTCCCAAGCGTGCAGCGCGTGAGCATCACCGAGTTCTGCGCCTACTATGCCGATGCGGCCACACATTACGCCAAGGAGTCTGAGCTTGAACTTCAGCCGGATCCGGATGATGACGCCACCTACTATCCGGAGATTGAATATATGACTCCTAACACTGGAATCATCAACAATCTTAAGATTACGGCAAGCAATCCGGAGAACCCGTCAGAGTTCACGTTCGCGACGACCGGAGGAGACTCTTGGGTGGCTATGCAGCCTCTCAAGAAACAGGCTCCTGGAACAGTTCTTGTGTTCCACTACAAGTCCACTGCTGACCTTGCCTGCGAGTTCTTCTGGTGCAAAGGCGGTTGGGGTGTCGGAGGCCCTGCCGGCGGCGTGGAGACATTCTTCACGCTCAAGAAGACCGATGAATGGAAGACATTCAAGATGAATATGGTCGATGCCTGGAACAAAGGTTGGTGGGGTGGAGACCCTGGAGCCGTAGTCCGTTTTGACATCGGTGACGGAGCCGGAGAGACAGTGGTGATCCGTCTTATGCACTGGCGTGCCGCCGAGGAAGGCGAATAAACCAAGTTCATTGACACTTTAATATTTACAGATGACAAAAAAGACAATTTCATCTATAATAGCTTTCGTGGTTATGTCCTGCGCTGTTTCGGCACAGGACATAACTGTCCAAAGCCAGACCTTGGACCTGTATCAGGACACTTGGGTCGCGACTGACGCTCTGGGCAGGACAATGCCCGGAATCGATGCCGTAGGCTCTGTGAAGACCGACCAGCGCCGTGTTGTGGGAATATTCTACATAACGTGGCACACACAGAACCTTGCCACGTTACCGGGACCTTACGGGGCTGATGTCACGAAGGTTCTTAACGCCGATCCGAACGCCCGTCTCCAGGCCGACAATCCGAACTGGAAGTACGGCTCCTATCACTGGGGAGAGCCCGAGATGGGCTACTTCCTGAGTCAGGACGAATGGGTTATCCGGAAGGACATGTCGATGCTCTCCGACGCGGGAGTGGATGTGCTTGTGTTGGATGTCACTAACGCCGTGCGTTACTGGGACGAGTGGGAGGTGCTTTTCTCCACGATGGAAAAGATGCGCGCCGAGGGCAACAACACCCCGCAGTTCTGCTTCTGGGCGTTCAACGGAGAGGTCATCACGGTCGTCCAGCAACTTTACGAGCGGATCTACAAGGAGAACAAGTACCCTGACCTGTGGTTCTACTGGGACGGGAAGCCGCTCCTTCTCTACAATGCGGATCCTGTCCATGACGCCAACGGAGGCCACTCCGCCTACAAGGACGGAACTCACGACTATTCTGATGAAGTGAAGAACTTCTTCACACTCAGGAATATGTGGTGGGGCTACTACGAGTGGGCCGGCAAGCGTTTCATCGGCACAGAGGACAACTGGAGTTTCGGCTACAGCATGGCCGACCCACGGATCAAGTCGATGACTCCGGAGGAACTGCTTTCAAAGCACGACGGAAAGGTCGAGGAAGCGGCGGTGACCCCTGCCCAGCATCCTGTCACCATGACCGAAGTCCCGATGGGCGTCGGAAAATCCTGGTCAAGGCGCGACGGCGAGCCGAAGCTCAATGAATATGATCTCCCGGATTCTGCCTACGTTCCGTGGCTCGGCCGCAAGGTTTCCGATCCGGAAGGCTATGGAATATATTTCCAGGAGCGCTGGGATGACGCTCTGGCCGCGAATCCGCAGTTCCTTTACCTGAATGACTGGAATGAGTGGACCGCCGGGAAGTACAACGGAGACGTGATGTGGCTTGGCCGCAAGAATCCGTTTATGTTCGTGGACCAGTACAACGCCGAGTTCAACAGGACCATACAGCCGATGAAAGGTGGCTACACCGACAATTACTACATGCAGATGGCGCAGAACATCCGCCGCTACAAGGGAGTCCGTCCGGTTCCGGTGAACAGGCATATTCATAAAATGTCGGTTGACGGAATATTCAAGGATTGGGAGCAGGTCGAGGTGGTCTATCGCGACACCCGTGGCGACGTGTTCCATCGTGACGCGAAGGGTTACGGCGGGCTTCACTACAAGGACTCTTCGGGAAGAAACGACATTGTGGCCTCCAAGGTGGCCGTCGGCAAGTCGGACATATTCTTTTATGCCGAGACCGCAGATGCCTTGACTCCATATTCCGATCCGGATTGGATGCTGCTGCTGATTGATTCAGATGGTGATTCCTCGACTGGTTGGTATGGTTATGACATATTGATTAACAAGGATATAGCATCTGACGGCAAGGGGAGTGTCCTTAGGTTTGTTGACGGGAAATGGGTCAAGGCGGGGGAGTACCGCTTCGCTGTGGAAGGCAACAAACTGGAACTGGCCGTGCCGAAGTCACTGCTTGGTGTTTCCGGAAAATCAATTACCTTTGACTTCAAATGGGCCGACAACACCGGAGAATTGGTCGATCCGATCTCGCTTTGTCTGCATGGAGACACCGCACCGAACCGCCGGTTCAACTATAGGTTTGTTTGGAATAAGTAGGCGTTAAAAATATGAAATACTCCACAATCCGAATACTTTTTGCATCGGCCGTGTTGCTGTCGGCTGCCTGCTCTTGTGGCAAGGACACCGTAAAACCGAACGTCGTGGTCAGGCCGAAAGGAGACAAATACCAGATGGCGGCCAACATCAAGGATTATCTTGCCAAAGACTATCCTTCAAAGGTGACGAACGTGCAGGTCACGTCTGATAAGGTTATCATCAAGGGAAACTGCGGTGGTTCCGGCACATATTTGCTTGCGGAGATAACCCCTTGGCAGGATGTGACGGAACTGGAGAAATATCCCTACACTCAGGACTTGTCAGGCGGTGGTTTCACTGTCACCGTGGACAGGATTGTTCCGAATCGCGAGGGAATAAGATATGACAAGGTGTTCTCTAAATGGGTCGTCGTGAAGGTGGACGGTGACAGGCAGACCTTGGACTCCCACGCCCGCTATGCCGACGAGGTGGCTCCGAAAGCCAGTCCCGCGGCTCTTCCGCTAAGAAACAAGAAAGGTTTTGGGGCTGGAGACATAGACCTTTATTTCAGTGACTGCAAGGAGATGAACGTGGGCAGCATCACGATGAATGTTGTCCTGAATGAGTACATCAAGGGAGAAGGCTCCGGTTACTCCTATGGCGGCCAGAACTATTCTTTGGGTGCCTTCAAGGACTATGTTGACCGCATTTCCCGCCGGGCCGGAGAAATGGATCTCGTGGTGTCCGCCATCATCCTCTGCCAGACGAACTCCATATTCAAGGATCCTGAGAATAAGGGAGGCAACTACACCATGCCGAACCTGACGACTGCAAAGGCGTTCAATCTCTACGCCGCCGCCCTTGAGCACATGGCCTCGACTCACTGCACACAGGGCAACAGGATCTCGCATTGGATCATGCACAACGAGGTGGATTTCGCCAATGAGTGGACGAACATGGGTGATCAGCCGATGATGCGCTATCTGGACCGCTACATCAAGTCGATGAGAATCTGCTACAACATTGCCCGTCAGTACGACCAGAACGCATCGGTGCTTGGCTCCTACACCCATTGCTGGGCCAAGGCGGACGGCAGCTTCGCTCCTAAGATGATGCTGGAGAAGACGGTTGAATATTCTTCCGCCGAGGGCGATTTCCGTTGGGGTGTGGCCTATCATCCTTATCCGCAGGATCTCACAAAGCCTTCTTTCTGGGTGAACGACACGCAGGCGACATATTCAATGACCACGAGGTACATTACCTTCAAGAATCTGGAGGTAATCGATGCATGGATCAAGCAGAAGGAGAATCTTTACAAGGGAACCACCAAGCGTGTGCTGTTCCTGTCAGAGCAGGGTACGAACTCACCTTCTTACTCGCAGACAGATCTTGCTCTCCAGGCGGCTGGTGGAGCCTGGGCTTGGAAGAAGATCTCAAAGCTTGACGGCATCGATGCCATGCAGTGGCACAACTGGGCTGACAACAAAGCCGAAGGAGGCCTCAGGATAGGTCTTCGCACTTTCGCTGAAGGTAGTGTCTCAAATCTTACCCCTAAGCCTGTCTGGTACGTCTGGAAGGCCGCCGGCACGGCCGAAGAGGATACCGTCTTTGATCAGTACAAGACCACCCTCGGCATCTCCGACTGGGATTCCATCCTTAACACTGTCGAGTAGAAGTCCGCAATCGGCTCCATCTGTCGCAGTGTATCGGTTGCAGCTGTTCTACCTGTCGCAGAGATTGTCTGTAACAAAGTCTATCTGTAGTAGAATTGCCAGTTGTTGAACCTGCCGTTTTTTTACACCTGCCTGTCGTTGTTGTCGCAACGGGCTCTTGGCGGATAACTAATTGAAGACCAATGAATAAAGCAAGTTCGTGGTGTTGAATCCCGCACCACGAACTTGCTTAGATTGTTGATATTCATAGATTTGCGTGCCACGCTTTCTGATTGCGATTGCAGGCAGAGAGCCTGTCGAAGGGATGTTAGTTGGACAAGTTCACTAACCGCTCTGTGCTTCAATTATAAACTAACGAAATAAGCCTTTATTAAGCATTGTGATATTCTTAATGTAGACATTTGAATGATTACAACGTAAGTTTCCTGAGAGGAAAGTCCTCGCAAAAGGTGGCACTGTAAACTGAATCAGTGAATCTGTAAAGAGAAACAGTTGAATCGAAGGACGGATGTAAACCAGTTCAGAGATGCTGTAAAGTATATCAGGTAAACAACCTCTAAAGTGTCAACCATTCTTAGGGAAGGTCACTGTTGCGAATATGATGATAATAATTGATATGATTCGCTTTATTTGTATAATAAAAAACGTTTTGTATATTTGTAAATCCTGTAAAAGAAAAATATTGGTATGCATTTAACACATTACTTATGATAAACCAATCAAGACTAATTAAGGTAGTTGCGGGTGTTCTATCTTTACTATGTGTGGTAGGGTGTGATTTTGCGAAAATGAAGAAGTGTCCTTCTTATGTAGCAACGTATATTGATATTCAAGGATTGAAATTAGAGACAACTTCTGACAAGATGAGTGTTGAGGTAAATCCTTCACAAGGTTTTAGCAACGAATATGATTTCTTGGCAGAAGATTCTAAATTTGCCTATAAATATGAAAGTTTGTGTCGTAAGCACAACGATCTTTCATATAATCAGAAAATAAGTGTAATTAATGGTTATGTTTTTACGGCTCAGACATTTCTATCGGAGGATTTTGACTCTATAAAAGTCACATCTGACAAGGATTATGACGAAAAGCATCCAGCAAGTGAAAGCCTTAATGACTTATGTAGGTTCGTGGCGTTTTCTCCTTATAAGTTCATATCCAGCGGCTATAAAGACTACTACAACTACTCAAAGGATAATGTTTCAAAGACTCTCGCAAAACTTGCAGGTTATTTGGGAATATCTGAAGGTCAAAAACTTACTTGTCATCCTATAGACAAAATGCTGTCAGATGTGACAGCGGAGGATTTGATTCTGCTCGGTTATGACAATCCGTATCCGTTGTTCAGGTTACATTTTGAGAGTAAACCTGTTGTTTCAGGTGAGCATCAGATAACAGTGGAAGTCCGTACGGATGAGGGTAAAATCTACACCGCTACAATCACTATGAATTTTGTGGCAGACAACTGATTGTCTGTCAATTAATAAAGCAAGTACCTTGTGTGTAAATCCGCACAAGGTACTTGCTTATGTTGTTGATATTTATGGACTTGTCTGCCACGTTTTTTTAGACGTTAAAGAGGAAATGCATGATGTCGCCGTCCTGGACGACATATTCCTTGCCTTCGGTGGCGAGCTTGCCGGCGGCTCTTACCGCACTTTCGCTGCCAAGTGTGACGAAATCATCGTACTTGATGACTTCTGCCCTGATGAATCCCTTCTCGAAGTCCGTGTGGATGACTCCGGCGGCTTTAGGTGCCTTGTCACCCTTGTGGATTGTCCATGCGCGGCACTCGTCTGAGCCGGCTGTGAAGAAGGTCTGAAGGCCGAGCAGATGGTAGGCTCCCTGAATCAGCCTTACGACACCTGACTCTTTCAGTCCCATCTCTTCAAGGAACATCTGACGGTCCTCGTAGGAGTCCATCTCGGCTATTTCGGATTCTGTTTTCGCAGAAATCACCAGAATCTCGGCGTTCTCTTCCTTGACTGCCTTACGGACGGCGTCCACGTACTTGTTGCCGTTGACAGCCGAAGTGTCGTCCACATTGCAGACGTACATCACCGGCTTGTTTGTCAGCAGGAACAGATCCTTGGCCATCGCGGCCTCTTCCTCATTGAGGAGTTCCACTGTCCTGCACGATTTTCCCTGCTCAAGGGCCTCCTTGTAGCGGAGCAGCAGAGCCACGAGCTTCTTGGCGTCTTTGTCTCCTCCTGTCGTGGCCTGTTTCTGGCTTTTGGCCAAACGGGCCTCCACGGTCTCAAGGTCTTTGATCTGGAGTTCGGTGTCCACAACCTCCTTATCTCTGACAGGATCCACGCTTCCGTCAACATGAACCACATTTTCATCTTCGAAGCATCTTAGCACATGAAGGATGGCGTCAGTCTCTCGGATGTTGGCAAGAAACTGGTTTCCAAGTCCTTCACCTTTGCTGGCACCTTTGACGAGACCGGCGATGTCCACGATGTCCACCGTGGCCGGCACGACGCTCTTAGGCTTGCACATGTCGGCCAGCACCTCCAGCCTCTTGTCAGGAACGTTGGTGGAGCCAAGGTTAGGCTCTATCGTGCAGAAAGGAAAATTGGCGCTCTGAGCCTTGCCTGAGCTCACGCAGTTGAACAAAGTTGACTTTCCGACATTAGGAAGTCCGACTATACCGCATTTCAATGCCATATCTTATTGAATTCTAAAGTCAATTAACAAATCAGACAACAAAGATACAAATTAAGTAATCCTTAAAAAATAACTTGTTAATCTTTGATTGTCTTTTCGGTCTATATGTCTTTTCTCATCAGTGCCACCGGCACACTCCTTCTTCCAAAAGACATCTATCCTCGAAAATACCGCCAATTCTTTGCCAACTTATTTTTTAACGCTTACTAAGTCAAACAAAATAAAACGATAAAGCATCGTTTGATGCCGCAAAGTTAATGCCAATATTTGGATTTACAAAATAGAATTATTCAAAATTGAAAAATATTTGCGAAAACTTTGAAAATATTCTTGCTTGTGAAGAGTTTTGGCACAAACTACGCTTATCTTTGCCATAAAAAATATATTTGTTATATTCGTTAGGAAGAAGCTTGCGTCCGGCTGTGACGCAAAGGACTGAATGAGGCGAAAGGATAGTTATCTTCTGAGCAAGCTTTAATGATAAGGATTAATGAATATGTCAGGGCGGGAAATTGCTGGAGAACTATGGATGAATATAAACTATAACCAGATATGACACCATTCCTTAAACAAGTGGCGGATCACTATATGGCGCCGGGCGGGATCTCAAAGACCTGCTTCATATTCCCGAACAGGCGGAGCCAGGTCTTTTTCACGAAGTTCATCGGTGAGGCGGTGATGGAGGACGGAACCCCTATTGTGGCACCGAAGATGCTGACGATCAATGATTTCTTTTTTAGAATATCGGGGGACAAGCCGGCGGACAGGGTGAACCTGCTGTTGGATCTATACGAATGCTACAAGGATCTTAACCCTAAGCATGAGACTCTGGACGAGTTCATCTTCTGGGGAGACGTGATTTTGGGGGATTTCGATGATGTTGACAAATATCTGGTCGATCCGGCGAAGCTGTTCGCCAACATAGCTGAGTTCAAGGAGATTCAGGATTCATATTCATACCTCACTGAGAACCAGCGGAAGGCGATCGAGAGCTTCATCAGCCATTTCAGCAGCGATGGGCGGCTGACGGTGAACCTGAACTCGGACAACCCGAATGTGAAGGAGCGCTTCCTGCAGATTTGGAATATTCTTCTGCCGCTTTACAACAACTTCCGGGAAAGGCTTTCCGTCAAAGGGCTCGCCTACGAAGGGATGGTTTACCGGGGACTCGCGGCGCGGCTTGACTCGGAGTCGGCGGTGGATGTGCTGAAAGCCACGTTCGGGGATGTGGATGAATATGTCTTTGTGGGTCTCAACGCTCTGAACGAGTGCGAGAAAAAGGTTATGAGGCGGATGAGGGACGCAGGGATCGCTGAGTTCTGCTGGGACTATTCCGGAGAGATGGTGAGAAACCCTCTTAACAAGTCATCCTTCTTCATGTCCCGGAATGTCAAGGATTTCCCACAAGCGTTCGAGATGGATCCGGAAGGGTTGAAAACTCCAGAGATCGAGGTGATAAGCGTCCCGTCTTCGGTTGGTCAGACAAAACTGATTCCGTCGGTGGTCAAGGACGAGAGGTGCGCGGTCGTGCTTCCGGACGAGTCGTTGCTGATTCCAGTGCTGAACTCCATTCCGGAGGAGATCAAGGACATCAATGTCACTATGGGCTATCCGATGAGCGGCAGCGCGTTCTTCGATTTCATGACTTTGGTCTCGGCCATGCAGATGCACCTGAGGCAGAAGGACGGTAAATGGTACTATTACCACAATCAGGTCTGGTCATTGTTCTCTTCGAGCATATTCAGGAAGGTGACTCGGGGAGACGCCGCCGTGAGAGTCAGAATCAAGGAGATCAAGGATGGCATGAAGTACTACATCCCGCAGGAGGATCTCTCCGGCATTCCGGTTTTCGATCTGTTGTTCAGACCGGCTGTGACTGATCCGAAAGTGGCGTCAAAGGAGCAGATCACAGCTTTTGCTGACTACCAGAAGACGTTGGTCAAAGGACTTGCACCCAAGTTGGCGGACGACTCATCCATGGCGATCGAGCTGGAGTTTGCCAAGGCCGCTTACAACGCCATCAGCCAATTGCAGACAGCCGGGCTTGAAGTACTTCCGATTACTTATGTGCGGCTTCTCGACCAACTTCTCGGTCCGGTGTCGATCCCGTTCAACGGAGAGCCTCTGAAAGGTCTTCAGATCATGGGGCCGTTGGAGACCAGAGCATTGGATTTCAGCCAGGTGATGATCCTGTCATGCAATGAGGGAATGTTCCCGAGAAGGAGCGTCAGCTCGTCGTTCATCCCTCCGGAACTGCGCAAGGGCTTCGGTCTGCCGACCTACGAGTTTCAGGATGCGGTCTGGGCGTACTATTTCTACCGTCTCATCCAACGGGCGGAGAAGGTGACGCTGGTCTATGACTCCAGGACGGAAGGAATGAAGAACGGGGAGGAGAGTCGCTACATCAAACAACTTGAATATCATTTCGGTGTGCCGATCAAGCGCAGCTTCGTAAAGGCGAGCGCGTCGGGGGAGTTCTCTCCCAAGGAGATAACGAAGACGGAAGAGGATGTCGAGGCTATAAGGCAGGCCAGGCTTTCGGCCTCGGCGCTCAAGAATTACCTTGACTGTCCGGCGAAATTCTACTACGCCACGGTCAAGAAGCTTCGAAAGCAGAACGAAGTTTCCGAGGATCTGGACGCTGGAATGCTGGGCGATGTCTATCACGGCATGATGCAGAGACTCTACTCGCCGGAAATGGCCGGAGGGAGGAAAGTGACTGGTGAATATCTTGCCGGGCTGCTGCGCAAGCGCTCGGCGATAAAGGGAATAGTGCGGAGTCTGATTCTTGAACAGCTCCACTCCCTTGAGGTTACAGGACGTGATCTGGTTGTGGAGGATGTGATAGTTGAATATGTCATCAAAACCTTGAAAAGGGATCGGGAACTTCTCAAATCGTCCGGCTATGACGGGTTTGAGATATTGGGTCTGGAGAGACCGTTTCTTCAGGACATTGACGGATTCCACTTTATCGGCTATGTGGACAGGATGGACAGCCTGCGGCCGGGAGAGATAAGGATTGTGGACTACAAGACCGGCAAGGTCGAGGACAAGGATGTCAACATCACCGATGAGAATGCCGAGGGAATTGTCGAGGCTCTGTTCGGGCCGAGCAACGAGGGGAGGCCGAAGATCGCTTTGCAACTTTTCCTTTACGACGTGTTCTGCCGGGAGTCTGAGGACTATAAGGGACAGAGGATGGTGAATGTGATCTACCCGCCGGCGAACATGTTCACGGAACCTGTCAAGGAAGTGCCTGTCAGTGAGACGTTCATGAGACTGACGGAGGGGAGGCTCCACGACCTCCTCTCTGAAATCGCCTCGGTTGACGTTCCGTTCAGGCGCACGGACGAGGAGAAGACCTGTTCGTTCTGTGACTTCAGGATGATTTGCGGAAGGTAATCATGATGTTGAAGGTGATTAGGAATATAATGAAATGATTAGAATCATGAAAGCGTCGGCCGGATCGGGTAAGACCTTCAATCTGGCCAAAACATACATAAGACTTCTGCTGACGGACGAGGAGAGATATTCGTACAGGCATATTCTTGCGGTGACATTCACCAACAAGGCCACCGACGAGATGAAAAGCAGGATTCTGAAGGAGTTGCATCTGCTTGCGGTTTCGCCGAAGGATTCTCCTTATTATGATGAACTTGTCCCGATGTTCGACTCCGAGGACGGACTTCGCCGGCGTGCGGAGACCGTGTTGTGCGACATCCTGCACGACTACGGCGCGTTTGCCGTCAGCACGATCGACCGCTTTTTCCAGCAGACCCTCAAGGCCTTCTCCCGGGAGATCGGGCAGTTCGCCACCTATCAGGTGGAACTGGACCGGGAGTCGCTTGTCTCCGAGAGCGTTGACAGGGTTCTGGACTCCCTTTCGGAGGACAACAAAGATCTTCTCGAATGGCTGACACAGAGCGTGATGGATGATCTGGAGAAAGGCAAGCGCTACAATCTGGAGAACAACCTGAAGACAGTCGCGATGACCCTTAAGTCGGACGAGCACAGGGCCGCTGTCGAGGAATATGGAATTGACGAGGAGAAAGAATATTCAAAGGAGAATCTGGCGAGGATGAAGAAGGCGCTCTCCGGAGTGATGACTTCGTTCGTGAATGAGGTGAGGGAGGCCGCCAAGGCGTTTGTCGGCGCTGCCGGAGAGGAAGGTCTGGCTAATGAGGATTTTTCACGGAAGTGCTTCAATTCGATTTATGTATGCGCCGTGTCGGATCCTGGGGATGAGCCGGCGTACCCGTCCGCGACCATATTCAGAAACAGCGAGGATTTCAGCAAGTGGTTCAGAAAGGCTGATTTGAAGAGGTTCGCGTCGGTGGAGGGGAGGTTGATGCCGCTGCTTCAAAGGTACTGCGGGATATTCACTGAAAAGTATGAGGTCTATGCCACAGCTTTTAAAATATCGCTGATTCTGAATGAATTGGGAATTGCCGGAGATCTGGACAGAGAGTTCCGTGCGCTGATGAAGGAGAAGAATGTGCTGAGTCTGGACGATTCCAATGTGATTCTGAGGAATATAATCGATGGCACGGACGCTCCGTTTATCTACGAGAAGCTGGGAGTGCGGTTCGAGCATTTTCTGCTGGACGAATTTCAGGACACGTCCCGGATTCAGTGGGACAATTTCCGCCCTCTCATCGAGAACAGTGTCGCGCAGGGAAAGGAGAACCTTCTGGTGGGTGACGTGAAGCAGAGCATCTACCGCTGGCGCGGCTCCGACTGGCGGATGATGGCGCGCGAGGTGCAGGGAGAATTTACCCGGTGCGAAGTGGAGACCCTTGACAGCAACTACCGAAGCCTCAGGAATATAGTCGAGTTCAACAACGGTTTCTTTGAATATGCTTCCTTGGTTCTCGATGGAATGTCATGTGAGGAATCGGACTTCAAGGTTCATGACATATATTCGGACGCGGGGCAGCTTGTGAAGTCTAAAGACGGCTCTGACGGAAGTGTCGAGGTCGTTTTCTGCGACAAGGACGGTGAGATGCAGGAGATTCTGGACGCTGTGAACAAGGTGCATGAGGCCGGAGCGAGATATGGCGAGATAACGGTGCTGGTCAGGAGCAACAAGCATGGCTCGGATGTGGCGATGTTCCTGATGGACAATGGCGTCAGCGTCATTTCCGATGACTCGTTGCATCTGAAATCCTCCGCTGTGGCCCGTCAGGTCGTGTCGCTTCTCTCCTCTGTAGGAAACGAGGACGACACCATCGGCTCTTTCCTTGCCGGAGAACTGGACATCAATGTCGCTGAGTTGTCATGCCTGTCTCTGTCCGATCTTTGTGAGCAGCTCCTGCGCATTCTTAAAAATCGGGATCCGGAACTGTTTGAGTCTGAGACCCAGTACGCCCAGGCGTTGATGGATTTCGTGCAGGATTATGTCGCCGTCAACGGGAATGCCATAGATGGATTCCTGAAGGCCTGGCAGGAGGCTGATCCCAAGATCAGTTCGCCTTCCGACCCGGAGTCGGTCAGGGTAATGACCATCCACAAGTCGAAAGGGCTTGAGTTCCAGCATGTGATCTTCCCGTTCGCCGAGGAGATCGGACTTTTCCGCAGCGAGAAGCATTGGACCCGGCCTTCGGTGGAGGGAACCGAGCTTGATGGAATCGCCGACGGTGTCTATAACGTGTCGTTGAGGAAGCCGTCGAATGAGGATTCCTTGTTCCGTGAGGGAAGCCAGAGAGAGATGCAGTTCCAGTTTGTGGACAACATCAACACGTTCTATGTGGCTTTGACGAGACCTGTCAAGGGGCTGACGGTCATCGCGTCCTATCCACCGGAAAAGATCGCTGACGCGGTTGTGCCGGCCGCTTCAGTTAAATCTGTCGCTTCGACAGGCTCGGCGACCGCAAAAACGAATCCGGCTCATCCGGCCGCTGAGCTTGTCGAAGCGACGGCTCTGCCGTGCGACTTCTCGGATTTTTCGCAGATTCTCTATGCCTATCTGTACGGCTACGGAGAGGCGTTGGGCTATGCCAAGGAAGAAGCCGAAGACAAAATCGTCTTCTCAAAAGGTGGCATGTTCGATTACAGCGCTTTGGAACGGAAGGCCGACACCATCTCCGAACTGATACCGGGTTACCCGTCCTATCCGCTAAATCCGTCATTGGAAGATGAGGACTCCGATGTCCGCGAGCGCGGAAGACTGAAGTTCAGCGCCGACTCGATAGACTTCTTCTGTGATGAGGCAAGGAGCGATGCCAGGCTCAACGGCACTGTCCTGCACGGAATCCTTTCGGAAGTAATCGTCCCGTCTGATTTGCCTGATGCCGTCAGGAATGCCTTTGAGGCCGGCGAGATCGATGCCGGACAGGAGGAAGAGTATCTGAATATTCTTGCCCAAAGAATCGCCGCACATCCGGAGTGGTTCCCTGCCGACGGCACTGAAGTCTTGAATGAGACTGAACTGATTGACACTGACGGAGAATCCTATCGTCCTGACAGAGTCTTGGTCAAGGATGGCAAGGTGACGGTCATAGACTACAAGTTTGGAGAGAGAAACCGTCGGTACCGACGTCAGGTCGCCCGTTATGCTGACATCTACCGCCGGATGGGATATTCAGAGATTACTCCTATAATATGGTACGTGCTTGCCGATGAGGTGGAATAATTTTCGTATATTTGCCTTTCAACTCAAATTGTAATGAATATGGAAGCTAACGACAACTCAATAAAACTCTACTACAACACAGAGAGGGAGAAACTTCAGATGCCTGAATATGGCCGCATCGTATTGAATATGGTCGAGCAGGTAAAGGCGATTCCCGACAGGGACAAGCGCAGCGAGCAGGCCCGTGCGGTTGTAGGGGTGATGGAGACCCTGAACCCTCAGGTGCACATGCAGGAAAACTACGAGCAGAAGCTTTGGGATCATCTGTACATGATTGCCGGGTATGATCTGGACATCGATTCCCCATATCCGGCTCCGCATCCTGAGGCAATGGAAGTGCCGCCGATGAACATTCCGATCGACAAGGCTCCTGTACGCGCCAGACATTACGGACGGAACATAGAGAGCATCATAGACTTGATTGCCGGGGAACCTGAGGGAGAGGTCAAGAGGGCGATGCTGCGCTCGCTGGCGATCTATATGAGGCAGCAGTACCTGATATGGAACAAAGACAGCGTGGCCGACGAGACCATATTCGCTGACATTGAGAAACTTTCCGGCTACAGGATTCAGGTCCCTGCGGATCTGGAGCTTTCGAAGATTTCATTCGATTCCAATTTCTCGCGTCCTGGTCTGAACCTTGGTATGGGACAGAACCGCAGGAACAATAAGAAAGGCAATCGCAAGAACAGGAAATAATGTTCAAGTTCTGGAGAAATATGGATGATGAAGACAAGGCGAGGCTGACGAAAACCGCCGGCTTTCTTGTAGCGTTGCTGGCAGTGTTCACATTGCTGGCGACAATTTCCTATTTCTTCACCTGGAAGACTGACCAGAGTTCGCTGTCTTCCGCTGTGGGGGACACTTCTGTTGAGGTGAGCAACATGGCCGGGAAGATGGGCTACAGATGGGCCGATCTGCTTGTGCGCAGGTGGTTCGGACTGGGAAGTCTGGCCTTTGTGGTCATTCTCTTTGCTGTCTCGGTCCGTCTGTTGCTGCACAGGTGGCATTATTCGATGGTCAAGACGACGCTTCTGACTGTCACCGGAGCGATGCTGTCGTCCTTTATTCTGGCATTTGTCTCTGATCTGTCAGGACTTGGCAACGCTTTCGGAGGAGGACTTGGAGGGGAGTGTGGAGAGTCGGTTGTGAAATGGACCTCGGTTGTTTTCGGGAACATTCTTACGGGCTTCATGCTGGCTTTTCTTGTGGTTGTCTGGCTGGTTCTGGCTTCCGGGAAATTCTCGGACTGGCTTATGGCACTGGGACGGAAGAAGGAACCGGTGGCAGAGGATTGTGATCCGGAGGAGCCGTCCCTTCGACAAGTTCAGGAGCCGTCCCTTCGACAGGCTCAGGAACCAGGGAAAAAAGAGGTTCGGGGACCGGAACGACCGGTGGCTGAGCTTGCCGAAGCCACCATGACTCAGCAGGGTTCAACCACCTCCGAAGCCACCGGGGCTACGGAAAAATCCATGGAAGTGGTCAAAGGCGGTGAGTTGTCCACCGACATCAAGAAGGAGCTTCCGCGAATCGATGTCCGTGACGAACTGCCTGATTACCAGTTTCCTTCGCTGGAATTGCTGGACTCATATTCATCAAATAGGAATGAAGTCTCCGACGAGGAACTTGTCAGAAACAACAACAGGATCCGCAACGCACTTGAGAATTACAAGATTCAGATCAACGATGTGAAAGCCATTGTAGGCCCGACCGTCACGCTCTATAAAGTCTATCCTGCGCCGGGTGTCAAGATCGCTGAATTCAAGAGGATTCAGGAGGATCTCGGCATGCATCTTCATGCCAGGGGAGTCCGTGTCGTGACTCTGACGGACTCTGTCGGCATTGAGGTCGCCAACGACCACCCTTCGATCGTCCCGATGCGTGCCGTGCTCAACGACGAGGCGTTCCGTTCCAGCAAGGCTGAGCTTCCGGTCGCCATCGGCTACACCATCCAGCAGAAGGTCAAGGTCTTCGATCTGGCTGATGCCCCGCACCTTTTGGTTGCCGGAGCGACAAAACAGGGTAAGTCTGTGGGACTCAACGCCATAGTGACATCGTTGCTGTACGCGAAGCATCCGTCCGAACTGAAACTGGTGTTCATCGACCCTAAGATGGTCGAGTTCTCGGCCTACGCCCATCTTCTGAAGCATTATCTGGCTGTCCTTCCTTGCAATGACGAGCGGGAGGAGAGGGACAACGCCATAGTGAAGAAGGCCGACAAGGCTGACAAGATACTCCGCTCGCTGTGCATCGAGATGGATCAGAGGTATGAGCTTTTGAGCAAGGCCTCTGTGCCGAACATAAAGACTTACAACGAGAAGTACCGCAACCGGAAGCTCCGTCCGGACGAGGGACACCGTTTTCTGCCGTACATCGTCACAATCATCGATGAATATGCCGACCTTACGATGTCGGTGGGTGGCAGCGGTGACGCCAAGGCTGTGTCCCGCAGCATCACCACGTCCATCATCAGGCTTGCCCAGAAGGGCCGTGCCGCCGGTCTGCACGTCGTGCTTGCCACACAGAGGCCGTCCGTGGATGTAATCACAGGACTCATCAAGACGAACTTCCCGACCAGAATCGCTTTCAGGGTTGTGTCCAGAACAGACTCTTCTACCATCCTTGACTCTCCGGGAGCCGAGAAACTGATCGGAAAGGGCGACATGCTCTATTATGCCGGAGTCGAGATGGAACGCGTCCAGTGCGCCTACATTGACAGCGAGGAGATCAACAGGCTCAATGAATACATCGGTTCGCAGGAAGGCCACAATAAGAGCTTCAACACTCCGTTTTACCTGCCTCCTGTCGATGACGACACGGAAGAAGGCTCCGGTGGCATGGTTGACATGACAAAACTTGACGAACGTTTTGAGGAGGCCGCCAAGTTGGTTGTTATGAGCCAGAGAGGCTCCACTTCCGACCTTCAGAGACGTCTCGGGATGGGATACGCCAAGGCCGGCCGTGTCATGGATCAGTTGGAGGCCGCCGGGATTGTAGGCCCTCAGGAAGGCTCCAAGCCACGTCAGGTTCTTGTCTCGAGTCTTGATGAGCTGGATCAGATCATAGCCGCCTACAAGAATCAGTAATCCACCGAAAGGCATGACTTGTGCATGCGCACAGAAAAGTATGAGAACGATCACGAGAATATTCATTGCCGCCGCTGTGGCGCTTCTTGCGCTGCCGCAGGTCACTTTCGCCAAAAGTAAGACGTTGGATGCTTTTGTCAGCAAGGTCTCCGCCTCGCTGGTCTCGTTTGACTATTCATTCACGATGCCGTCCAAGAAGGCGAAGATGACCGGTAACGGAAGCGTGAAGGTTCAGGGGACCTCGTTCATTGTGGACGGAAACGGGCTTGAGATCTGGTGCGACGGTGTGACCCGTTGGACGATTGACAGAATCTCGGAAGAGGCGTTGGTTGAATCTGTTGACGAGTCGTACGACAACTATGCCACAAATCCGGCGCTTATGATAGCCTCGATTGACAATGCTTTCAGAGAAGTCTCTTTCGGTAGCTCCAAATTTGGAGGAACGGTTGTGGACACATCCGTCCTGTCTCCGGTACATAAAGGTAAAGGTTCGATGGACATCGCCGGATTAAAACTGTTCTTCAAGAGCGGAACCACGACTCTGACCGGAGCAGAAGTCACCTTGAATGACGGTTCCGTGTCGGACTTCACGATAACGAATCTGAAATTCGTGGAGGCCGGAAAATCAAAAGAGTCTTTCCGGTTCGACGAAAAGACTCTTGATTCTTCTTATGTCGTAACGGATCTGCGTTAGAGCCGTTACGCTTTGCCGTAAAGTTTCCGGAAGCAGTTAGTCCTTGACGCACCTGACGGAGGCCCGGAAAGATTCCTTGTCCCTCGCACCGACAAGCACATCATTTTGTTTTACATAAATATACCTGCACAAGCCGGTCTCTTCACTTTCGGAATCTGATGTCCAGAACACCGCATAATTATTGATGCCAGTGAATTTTGGGGATTTGCCGGAATCAGTCGCGTAGCCTACAGGCAGAGCTGAGAATCCGGTCTTGTTGGTGATTTTGACCTGTGGCCAATATTCCCACATCCTCGTTCCCAGAAATTTGGCGTTAGCCATCAAGTCTCCTGCTACACCTGTGAACGCATCCTTCTCCACGAAGGTTGTCCCGGCCGGGGCAAGAGCGTTAGCCATCGCCGTAAATTCCGCGTCGGAAGGTAGGCGCCACCCTTCGGGACATGAGTTCATCGCTTCATTCCAAGTGTATAAACGACCGAAAACAGCATCCATCGCCTCGCTGTTTTCGAATGAGACTCCAGCGCCTGTATGATAGAGATTGTTCCTCATCCAGGTTCTGCCATCGAAAGTGGTAGTGTAGTATGACCCGCCATCCCTGGAGTCAACAAAGACCGGATCCTTGCTGGAATAAGCACCAGTGACTGTAGAATCAAGAGCGGCATCGACCACACTGAACGACACTGATTTGGATGCCGTATAATATCCTTTGGCAAAAGCCACGCAACTTACAGTGAACGTGCCCACCTTTGACGGGGTTGTGAACTTGTAGGATCCATCCCCTTTCTTGTCATCCTCCGTCTTGGTCGTGTCCTTGTCCGAACTCCATGAGTTGGTCCAATAGAAACCGACATCCTTGGCGGAACCAGTATTGGGATGCGAGACACCATTTGGGGTAAGGTCAAAGACTTCACCTTTGGTGACGTAGGAAGGAACAGTGAAAGTCAGGCTTCCCTTGAGGTATTCCTTGGTCGAGGTTTCATTCTTATCCTTCTTGCAGGAAGGGAGCGCGAACATCGCCGCGGCCATCCCTATCAGAACAATGCTATCTATCTTCATCTTTCTCGATTGAAAATACAAATATCGTATAAAAAACGCAAAAACGGTAGGCATTAAGCAAAAACTAGTCCAATGATGTCCCATTATTAAATCTAAATGCCTATAATTGCAGTAATGAAAGCTGTTAAAGGAATATTCGGAAGCCTGCATGTGTGCTTCGCCGTTTTCCTTGCCGTGGTTTCCTGCGGCAGGAAGGTGGACTATCAAGAATTGACGGGCTATGCCCAGGGAGGAACTTATTCGGTGAAATTCAATCATGGCGGTGCCATGGTCAGCATGGATGAGATAAAGAAGTCGGTAGATTCCATTCTGACGTTGGTGGACACTACCTTGTCCGGCTACAACAAAGGATCGCAGTTGAGCCGCTTCAACGCCGGCGTGCCGGTGGTTCCCAATGAGATGTTTAGGGAGATATTCACCATCTCGAAAAGGCTCTATGATGAGACCGGCGGAGCGCTGGATATGGCTTCCGGGCCGCTCTATGATGCCTGGGGATTCGGCTTCACGAACGACTCGCTGCCGTCTGCCGCAGTCGTGGACAGTCTCAAGGCTGTCTGCGGGATGGATAAATTTGACGGGAATATGTCCCCGTTGATTCCAGGAATATGCCCGAAATTGAATTTCAACGCCATCGCGCAAGGCTACACCTGTGACAAGATCGCAGAATATCTTCACTCGCTAGGGGTCAGGGATATGCTTGTGAACATCGGAGAGATCTATAGCGAGGGTCTGAACCCTTCCGGCAAGCCTTGGACAATCGGAGTTGACAGACCTGAGGACGGGAACATGGAACTTGGCGGCAAGGGACTTGTGGGAATATGGCAGGGGAACGGGTCCGGCTGTGGTGTGGTGACCTCCGGTAACTACCGAAAGTTCTACATCAAGGATGGGCGGAAATATTCACACACCATAGATCCGAGGACGGGATATCCTGTGAACCATACCTTGCTCAGCGCCACGATTGTGGCCCCTGATGCCACTCTGGCCGATGCCTACGCCACATATTGCATGGTCATAGGATTGGATGAGGCGAAGCGTTTCATAGAATCGTTGGATGAATTGGAGGGTTATCTGGTCTATGCCGATGGAGAATCCATGTCCGAATGGGCGTCTTCTGGCTTCAATCTTGTAAGGGATAACCGATAGATTTTTCTGTGGAATGACAAGACAGGTTAAAGACACATCGTTTGTTCTGGCGGCGGCCATCACCATGGCCGCAGGTTGCAGTACGATCAGCCGTACCGAGAAGCAGTTGGCAAAGGTTGACTCCTATGACTCCCCTGACATCCCGGCAATCGGGAATGTCCCTCCCATAAGACCGCGTCAGACTGGGTTGGCATATTCACCAAACACATTGATAATCTATTACGATGAGGGTGTCGGCAAGGGACCGCTCAAGAAAGCCGCCGCGAAGTACGAGGCGGATGTCATCTATGACTACAGCATCATCAACGCGCTGACGATAAGGATTCCTGACGGAAAGACTTTGGATGAGGCCACCAAATATTTCAAAAAGGTCAAGGGTGTTGTCGAGGTTTCAAAGGATACGAGTTACATGCTTGATTGACAACGCGTTCTCTACTGTGAAGCCTCCGGACTTGGTGCGTTCCAGAGAGTTGAGGTGCGCACCGGAGCCCAATGCCTCGCCAAGGTCTCTGGCCAGGGCTCTTATGTAGGTTCCTTTGCTGCATGCTATCCGTATCTCGGCCAGAGGCAGATGCAATGCGGATGTGTCAACAACGTTGATCCGTGGATTAGGCCTCATGTCTTCATCTTGCAGTGCGGCTTCGGAAACCTTTCCTTCGGGGTAAAATGAGACCAGCTCCATTTCGGAGATATTGATGATCTGTTTGCTAAGTGTCTCGGCCACTGTGTGGTCGAAATCCGTCATCACTTCGGTTTTGTCTATGTGGGCTTCCAGGTACTGCTTTCTGGCCAGTTCGTATGCCCGCACTCCGTCCACAGACTTCGCCGAGAACAGCGGAGCGATCTGTTCCTGCTCGCCGAGGAATCGTGGGATGACGCCACGGATGGACTGTTCGGAGACTCCGTCGGTTGGATATTCCTGATCGATGGCTTTCTCCAGGTCGTAGGAAGGGGTTGTGGCTCCGAACGAGATGCCGGCGAGGTATTCCTTACCCTCTTTCTGAAGGGCTTCCGCCAGCTTGGTGGCCTTGCCGATGCAGACGAGCAGCACGCCGGTGGCCAGCGGATCAAGTGTGCCGGCGTGGCCGACCTTCAGGTTTTTCTTGTGGAAATGTCTGCTGGCCGCCCATTTGACCTTGCGGATGACGTCGGCTGATGTCCAACGGTATGGCTTGTCGATTGGGATGATGATCCCTTCCGGGTAATCCTCGATGCTCTCAGAGAGCTTGTAATTACCCGAAAGGAAATTATTGTCCGCTATTAACGCCTTTATTTCCAAGAGGTTGTCTTGTGACATGCCTTATCGGCAAAGTGGGATCTTCTCTATGCGGCGCTCATGTCTTCCTCCCTCGAACTCGGTCTCCAACCACTTGTTGACGATTGAAGTTACCATCTGATAGGAGATGAAGCGGGCCGGCATCACGATCACGTTCGCATTGTTGTGAGCTTTTGCAAGGCGCGCGATCTCAGTTCCCCAGCAGAGGGCGGCGCGCACTTTCTGATGCTTGTTCAGAGTGATGGCCATTCCGTTCCCTGTGCCGCAGAAAGCCACTCCGAGTTCAACATCGCCATTGTCTATGGCTGTGCCGAGCGAATGAGCGAAGTCGGAGTAGTCGCAGCTCTCCGTTGAATAAGTTCCATAATCGATGACCTCGTGGCCCTTTTTCTTGAGCAGCGCCGCGATCTTTCCTTTGTACTCGAATCCAGCGTGGTCGCTGGCAACACCTATTTTCATAATAAATGCCTGAATTAAATTATTTTCTTCTTGCTTACTGTCGTGATGAACTCCTTGAGGTAGAACGGCTCGAAGTAGGCCACATCCTCAAACCTTCTGGCTTCCAAGGCCTCAATGGCCGGATGCATCATCGATGAGGCTTTCGGGCAGCACTGGATGAATCTGGCGTTCGGGCTGGTCAGAGTGTCCTTGCACTTGTCCGCGCCGTCCCCGATGAACAGCACCGGGCCTTCGGCGAGCTGATCCTTGAATGAATCTGCGTCGATTATCTGAGCCACGGTCGGAGAGATTTGTTTCCCGTCAGGCGTGAATATTCCCGTGTAAACCTCCATCCTGCGGGCGTCGATCATGGGAATGATGTAACGGCAGCCTTCAGGAAGCATATTCCCGTCCAGCGCCTGCCAGACGAGTGTGTCGAGAGTTCCGACGGAGATCATCGGGATGCCGGCGCCGAAGCAGAGACCTTTGGCTGTCGAGACTCCGACGCGCAGCCCGGTGTAGGACCCCGGTCCCTTGCTGACGGCCACAGCGTCACAGTCGGACACTTTCAGACCTTTTTCGGAAAGCATCCCGCTGACGAACAGCGCTGTCTTTGAGGCGTGCGCCCGAGGCTCGCCGCTGATTCTTTCGCTGACGATTCTCCCGTCCTCCACAAGGGCTGTGGAGCAAAGTGACGTGGAAGTCTCTATTAGAATAATTCTGCTCATTATTTATTGAATATCAATTCTTTCATGTAAGGGAAAAAGACATCGGCGAAGTCCTTGATCGGGGTGTAGAAGAGGGATCCGCTTACAGTCTTGGAACAATCGATCTCCAGCGCCGTGGTGACGGAGTCGAAGATGAGTATGAACAAGCCTATCGCGAGGAGAACTTTCAACAGGGCGAATACCACCCCGAGAAGCTTGTTCAACCAACCAAGCATCACGATCCTCACTATGCCTTCAATCATTTTGCCGGCCAGCGTGAGGACGAAGAAAACGCCCAGCAGGATGAGTGTGAAGGCGATCGCCTGAAGCACGGCTGGAGAGACATCCATCACTGGCTTCAGCCATTCGACCACCACATTGGAGAAATGGAATGACATCCATGCCCCCAGCACCAGAGCCACCAGGGCGGCCATCTGGGCGATGAACCCCTTGGACAAGCCACGGAATATGGCTGGAACACAGCAAAGAAGAATTATTATGTCTATTATATTCATCAGTCACCTATTTGATAAAAAACGCGGAAATCACTATCTTTGCAAACTTAATTGCATTGGAAGCGAACAGACGTTTTTTCAGATGCAAAAATAGAAAGAAAATTATGACATTCAAAGAGTACAAAGGCCTTGATCTGGTTTCTGTCGGGAATGAGGTTCTCGACAGATGGAAAAAGAATCACGCGTTCGAGAAATCCCTTGAGGTCAGGGAAGGGGCACCTGAGTTCATATTCTTCGAGGGCCCGCCTTCCGCGAACGGCAAGCCGGGAATCCATCACGTAATGGCGCGCTCCATCAAGGATGCCATCTGCCGCTTCAAGACTCAGTCCGGGTACAAGGTGAGCCGCCGCGCCGGATGGGACACACACGGGCTTCCTGTGGAGATCGGCGTGGAGAAGAAGCTTGGAATACACAAGGACGACATAGGAACGAAGATTTCCGTTGAGGAATACAACAAGACCTGCCGCAGTGAGGTTATGAAGTACACGGCGGAGTGGGTGAATATGACCGAGCGTGTCGGCTACTGGGTTGACATGAACGATCCGTACATCACCTATGACAACCGCTACATCGAGACCTTGTGGTACCTTTTGAAGAAGATTTACGACAAGGGACTGCTCTACAAAGGGTACTCCATCCAGCCATATTCACCGTCCGACGGCACCGGCCTCAGCTCCCATGAGCTGAACCAGCCGGGCTGCTACAAGGACGTGACCGACACGACGGCCACGGTGCAGTTCGAGGTCATCAAGGACGGAAAGTCGCAGCCGCTCTTCGGGACGGAGGCCTTCCCGGTATATTTCCTCGCATGGACCACAACCCCGTGGACCCTTCCTTCAAACACGGCGCTCTGCGTGGGACCGAAGTATGAATATGTCCGTGTCCTCTCCTTCAACCCTTACACTGGGAAGGAGGCCATCTACGTGCTGGCCAAGGACTTGGTGGGCGCGTGGTTCAATCCTAAGGCCGCCGACATCCCGCTTGAGAACTACAAGCCGGGCGACAAACTTGTGCCTTACAAGGTGCTCGACGGATCGTTCAAGGGCGCTGACCTTGTCGGAATCCGCTACAAGCAGCTGATTCCTTGGTTCCGGCCGATCGAGGAAGGGGAGCCGTTCAGGGTGATCTCCGGAGACTATGTCACGACCGAGGACGGTACCGGGGTCGTTCACATCGCTCCGACCTTCGGCGCTGATGACAAGAAGGTCGCCGCCAACTACGGGGTGCCTGGAATTATGGTTCTGGACAGGGACGGCAGGCGTCAGGCCCAGGTGGACCACGACGGACGCTTCTACCCGATCGAAGACCTTGATCCTGAATATGTCCGCACACACGTCGATCCTTCTTACAAGGAATATTCCGGCCGCTATGTGAAGAACGCTTTCGATGACTCTCTTCCGGCTGACGCTCCGACCCTCGACATCGACCTTTGCATGATGATGAAGATGGACGGCAGGGCGTTCAGGATCCAGAAGCAGACCCACAGCTATCCTCACAGCTGGAGAACCGACAAGCCTGTCCTCTATTATCCGCTTGACGCATGGTTCATCAAGACCACGGCTGTCAAGGACGAGATGGTCGCTCTGAACAAGACGATCACCTGGAAGCCGGAGTCCACCGGTACGGGACGTTTCGGCCAGTGGCTTGAGAACATCCAGGACTGGAACCTCAGCCGCAGCCGTTTCTGGGGCACTCCGCTTCCGATCTGGCGCACCGAGGACGGCAAGGAGGAAATCTGCATCGGCACGATCGCACAGCTCTACGCCGAGATCGACAAGGCTGTGGAAGCCGGATTCATGACAAGCAATCCGTTTAAGGACAATGGTTTTGATCCTGAGGACATGAGCAAGGAGAACTACGACAGGATTGATCTCCACAGGCCTTATGTCGATAACATATTCCTTGTCAGTCCTTCCGGAAAGAAGATGACCCGTGAGACAGACCTTATCGATGTTTGGTTCGACTCCGGCGCAATGCCTTACGCTCAGGAAGGTCTCCGTGGACTGGATTCTCCGAAGTTTGGCTGCACGGCAGACTTCATCGCCGAGGGCGTTGACCAGACCAGAGGCTGGTTTTACACGCTTCATGCCATCCACACCATGATCAGCGGGACTCCTGCCTACAAGACCGTGATCTCCAACGGTTTGGTACTGGACAAGAACGGCAACAAGATGAGCAAGCGCCTCGGCAACGCCGTGGATCCGTTCGAGGAACTGGACAAGTACGGTGCCGATGCCCTCAGGTGGTATATGCTGACCAACGCCCAGCCTTGGGACAACCTGAAGTTTGACGAGGCTGGTGTGGATGAGGTCCGCAGGAAATTCTTCGGAACGCTTTACAACACATATTCATTCTTCGCCCTCTATGCCAATGTGGACGGCTTCGATCCGAAGGCCGCCAAGGTGGAACATTCAAAGAGGCCGGAGATTGACCGTTGGATCATCTCGCTGCTCAACACATTGAAGAAGAAGGTGGTGGCGGCTTATGAGGATTATGACATCACCACAGCAGGGCGTCTGGTCCAGGACTTCGTGTGTGATGACCTGAGCAACTGGTACGTGCGTCTGAACAGGAAGCGTTTCTGGGGAGGCAAGATGGACGAGGACAAACTCGCCGCCTACCAGACCCTTTACGAGGTGCTTGTGGATGTCGCTGTGCTCGGAGCCCCGATAGCTCCGTTCTATATGGACCGTCTCTATCTGGATCTCGTTCCGGACGGCTCTGAGTCGGTTCATTATGTGAATATGCCGGCTTGCGATGAGGCTGTCATCGACACGGATCTGGAGGAACGAATGAATCTGGCCCAGAAGGCCACCTCAATGGTGCTTGCGCTTCGCCGCAAGGTTTCCATCAAGGTTCGTCAGCCGCTTCAGAAGCTCATCATCCCTGTGATCTCCGCAAAGGTCAGGGAGCAGCTTGAACAGGTCAAGTCCATCATCCTCAATGAGGTGAATGTGAAGGAGGCCGAGTTTATTTCCGACACAACCGGCATCATTACCAAGAAGATCAAGCCGAACTTCAAGACCCTCGGAAAGGTTTACGGCAAGCAGATGAAAGAGATCGCCGGAGCTTTCGGAGGATTCGATCAGGCTACCATCTCGGCCATTCAGAACGCCGAGGCAGCCGGGTTGGCATATTCAGTGGAACTTCCTTCGGGAGTCGTTGAGCTTAGGCCTGGCGACTATGAGATCTCGTCCGAGGATATGCCTGGCTGGCTTGTCGCCACTGAAGGTCAGCTGACCATCGCCCTTGATATTCAGATCTCGGAAGAGTTGAAGAGGGAAGGCGTGGCCCGCGAGCTTATCAACAGGATCCAGAACCTCAGGAAGGACAGCGGATTCGAGGTGACGGACAAGATCGGCGTGGCTATATTCGCCGATGGTGCCGTCTATGACGACATCGCCGCCGCTCTTGAAGGCTACAAGGATTATATCGCCGCCCAGACACTCGCACTTTCTGTCACACTTGGCAAGGATGCTCCGGAAGGAGCGGCTGATGTCGAGTGGGACGAGGGTTCGGTCAAGATGGTGCTGTCGCGATAGTTTTTAGACCTAAATACAATTTACACTATGTCAGAGTTAATCAAAGACAACGCGGTTTCCGCCGAAACGACGAAGGTGCGTTACAGTGATGAGGAACTTGAAGAGTTCCGTACTATCATCAATGATATGCTTGACAAGGCCCGGAAAGAGTATAACACCCTGCGAAGGGTGATTATGCACAACGGCAGCAACGACATCGAGGACACCACACCGTCGTTCAAGACGGTCGAGGACGATGGCGCCTACCAGCTTTCCAAGGAGGAGGCCAGCCAGCTCGCGCAGAGGCAGTACAAGTTCATCCAGAACCTCGAGGCCGCACTTGTGCGCATCGAGAACAAGACTTATGGAATATGCCGTGAGACAGGAAAGCTTATTCCGAAGGAGAGGCTGCGTTTGGTGCCTCATGCCACGCTTACTGTAGAAGCCAAGGAGATGCTTGCTAAAAAAGGACAGAACTAGTGAAGGTTTCCAAGGGTAAGAAACTCCTGATTCTGGGAGTCATACTTGTCGTCATTGACCAGGTCATCAAGATCCTGGTCAAGACGAACATGCAGATAGGTGAGCATTTCAGCGTCATCGGAAACTGGTTCCAGATTTTCTTCATCGAGAACGAGGGAATGGCTTTCGGAATGAAGTTCGGCGGCGCCGTCGGCAAGTTCCTGCTGTCATTCTTCCGGATCGCCTTGTCGGGTGTGCTCTGTTGGTGGATAGCGTCTCTTGTCCGCAAGTCTGTGGGTGGGGATGGTCGGCTTGCGCTTCTGCCGGATGGCAGACCAGTGGTTCCGACCGGAGTCTTGGTCGGTCTCACATTGATTACCGCCGGCGCTTTCGGCAACATCATCGACAGCCTTTTCTACGGTGTGATCTTCGATTACGCTCCGTTGATGTTCGGTCGTGTCGTGGACATGTTCTACTTCCCGATCATAGACACTTTCTGGCCGTCGTGGGTTCCGTTCGTGGGTGGAGACCGCCTTCTGTTCTTCGCTCCTGTCTTCAATTTCGCTGACAGTTGCGTCACGGTTGGCGCTTTCTATCTGATTTTTTTCCAGAACCGTTTCTTCACCCGTGCGGAGGAGAAACCGGATGAGAAAAAATGATTCTGCCGGTCGTTGACTCCCGCGGCACATTGAGTCTGTCAAGTGCCGAGCGGTATGTCTCCGATGATTGAATATGCCCGGAACAATATCATAATTGAGCTTTTTGCAAAATTGTTCCAGCATATTTTGCAGAACAAAAAAAAATATATACCTTTGCACTCCCTCAATTGAGGGAATAAGTTTGGAGAGGTGGTAGAGTGGTCGATTACGGCAGTCTTGAAAACTGTTGAGCTGCGAGGCTCCGGGGGTTCGAATCCCTCCCTCTCCGCAAAAGCTTCTGAAAGGAATTTCAGAAGCTTTTTTATGCTTTTTACGCTGCCCTTTCATGGGATCAAATGGCTCATATAATTTATTATACCGGGTCAGTGGATTTTCCCAGTTGGCAACACCATATTTTCCATTCTTATAGGTTCGGCGGCTATTACGCATTTGTTGTTATACTCAACAGTAAACCTCATACTGAGTTTGTTCTGATCAGCTTCAGACAGTGGCTGAATGGATAGCCATTTGTTATAGATTTTTTCCAATGTCATATTATTCGATGTTTTATATACCACCATGTATCTTATCGTTTGCTTCAATCCTATATTACGCCACTAAAGCTAGCAAAGGTAATGTCGCAATCAGTGAGTTTAGATTTGTCATGGTCTTGGTGGGCTGGTTGACTAAATACGTATTGATGGCATTTTATTCATTCTTATAAAATATGCCGATGGCTTTGATAAACTCAGACATAACAAAATATTACTAGTTTAAGAATATTGTGATTTTATACTCTCTCCTCCATGTATTTCTCCGGGTCGCGCAAAAAATCCATAAGATTTATAATATACACGCCTTCTTCATTCATGTAGGTAGGTTGTAGCCCGTTTACAATTACGATTCTGCGAAATCCGTCGCGAAGTTTACGTAGTGAGGTCAGTTCTTGATCTCGTTTTTCTTCTGTTTCCATCGCATAGGCCGATTGGATGTATACTCGCTCATAGCCACGGTTGCAGACGAAATCGATTTCCAGCGTCTTGCGCTGACGGGATCCATCCTCGATTTTCACTTCGGTAAACACCTGTCCTACATCCACCTTCATTCCAATAGCACGAAGCTCGTTGTAGAGCATATTCTCCATCATATGCGTTGGTTCTACTTGCCTAAATCCTAATCGGGCATTTCTCAGTCCCAAATCCTCAAAGTAATACTTAAACGGCGAATCTATGTATTTTCTTCCTTTAATGTCATAACGAGTAACACGTTCCAACACGAACGCATCCTCCATATATTCCAAGTAGAGACGTATGGTATCCACCGAAATGCTACTATGCTTTACACTTTTAAAAGTGTCTGCAATCTTTGGAGGATTGGTCAGACCACCCACACATGATGCCATGATGTCCACCAGTTCTGACAAATCGCTATCTTGACGAACTTCATATCGCTCTTTTATGTCACGCAAATAAGTATGCTCCATCTGCTGTTCCAGATAACTCACCTTCTTGTTGACATCGTTTTCTAAAACGACCTGTGGCAATCCTCCATAGAGCATATATTCACGAATCATATCTTGCGAATAGTCATCACGGAAATCTGCTACTTCTCTGAAGGTCAATGGACGCACGTGTATTTCATCCCCTCGTCCACGAAATTCAGTGATTACATCCTTAGACAGGAATTTTGCATTAGAGCCAGTAACAAACACATCCACATTGCTTATGCTTAGGAATGAGTTCAATACATCCTCAAACTCGCTGACCATCTGTACTTCATCCAGCATAACATAATATTGACCGTCTGATGAAAGACGGCTATCTATGTATTGAAGTAATGCGTCGGGGTCTCTCAAACTTTTATTCAGTCGGTTCTCCAAATTTACCCCTATAATATGGTCTTCTTTCACTCCTTGTTTTATGAGGTAGTTCTTGAAAAGGGTGAACAACAGGTATGACTTGCCGCATCTGCGCATTCCTGTTATCACTTTTATCAACCCATTCCCACAACCGTGGATAAGTAGATCCAGATATTTATCTCTACGGATTTCCATATTTCTATTCGTTTATTTTGTGTAAATACACATTATTAACGACCACGAAGTTAGCCTTATTCCTTTGAACACGCAAATTTCAAGGCAAGAAAATGAGTCAATGGTCACATTTTTAACTCTTACAAGGCAGTTTTTCCTTCATACAACGCCGATAGACATTATCAATAGTTGGAGCATCTCTAAGATGTATGCCACCCAAATTGTCAAGAATGTCAATGGCGAAGACTTCACTATGGCGGCTCTTGTCATGCAGGTGAATGGCTTCCAATTTCAAGGCAAGGTATATATTGCTTTGGATGAAGGTTCAGACTACTATCGTATCTATGGAGAGAAGGATGGGACAACTAAAGAATATCATCACGATATTGCTTTTGACGAACTTGGCGATGTACTTGACATAATGATAGAGACTGGAGGTATGACCAAGGAAGAATACCAAGCAAAGGTAAAAGACTTTGTTTGTAGCCTCTAATATAAAATCTTTTGATGCAAAGTTAGTGTTAAACACAAGGAATTTATCTTTATTCTAAATTCTAATTGTTTTATACTAACTTTGTACCAATAATAGGATATAACGCTACATCGTGCTACAAGACGCTACAAGTAGGCTACATATTTCGATGCCTATAAAAGTTATGTAACATCCTGAAAATCAATGATGCTACATAAAGATACAACTTTCAGAGCCATATTTGACTTATAGGCATTTGAATAATTATGGTAAGATAGTGGTCATGATGAAGTATTATCCCCCTTTCATAAGGGCAATTCATAAACATAATACAAAGGCAATGAGAAGATAAACAGAAAACAATGGCAACCGACTTGTTTAAAGTAAGAAGCGAGTGTCGTAATGCCATAATCTCCTCAACGATTTGAGGAGTGGAGTAGAAAATAGAGTCGATAGATTTCTTAAAATAGTTAAATTGTGTAACAAAAGTCATTCATACACAGTGTTTTAAGACGTTTTGTCTTGCGCCAGTTCTGCGCCATTTTTCGTGCAAAATAAGCGAAAACACCCAAAGACGGCACTTGAATATCAACGAGTTACAGAAGATGGTAGAATGGTATAAAATCCCTCCCTCTCCGCAAGATATAATATGAAAGAGGCTGACTCAAAAGGTCAGCTTTTTTTCATTTATCTTCCTGCCCGGTCGCTGAGTGACAGCCTTTGAGGGCAAGGAAAGAGATGCCATTGATGTGGCAGTATCTCCTTCTGAATGTTCATTTGTCCACCTCGTGGAATCACAATGTGCTGAAAAACAGTTGTTTGGTTAAATGCTTTGTCTATGGATGCGTTGCGGGAATCCGAGATATTCCATCTAATTTTGCATAAACAAAATATTAAGAAATATGAAGGATTTGATTGCATGCTGCGGATTGGACTGTGAGAATTGCGATGCACGCAAGGCCACGGTGAACAATGATGACGCGCTTAGGAAAAAGACTGCCAAGCAATGGGCCGAGGCGAATGACGCCCCTATCAAGCCCGAGCATATCAACTGTATGGGATGCCGGACGGATGGCGTGAAGTATCTCTATTGCAGCGATCTTTGTCCGGTCCGCAAGTGCGTGAGTGAAAAAGGTTACGACACATGCGCAGACTGTGCGGAGATCGACGCTTGCGAGGTGGTCGCACAAGTCTTCAAGAATGCGCCTGAGGCCCGTGGCAATCTTAAGACAGAACGCCTGGCGACAGAATTGTATAAGGCTTTGGGCGTGCTTGGCATACCATGGCTATCAATGCTGTACTTCTAATCGTATGGTTTTTGCAGGAGCGTGAACGGACATATTCATTGGATAATTATGAGAGGAACAGTAGTGATTTTGACTGTATTCGCGTTTTCCTGCGCTGTAATGACCGCACAGGACAAGACGGTGGTCAAGGGAGAGTTAGGACCGGAAGGTGCGCCTAAGGAAGTGGACTTCTTTTACCGGAGCGGTGAGAGTGTGAGTGTTCCGGTTGAGAACGGACGTTTCCGTGTGGAACTACCGACTGACGTTACCCGGTCATACGATGTAGGCATGGGGCGCCATGTCAAGGTGACCATCGTGCCTGAAGGCGGCACCTTGACCATCAGCAGGCGGCCTGACGGACGTTGTACGGTCAGCAGCGACAAGGTTAATTCATTGACCGTGGCGCTGGACTCTCTGATGTCGTTCCGCCGGAGAAACTATAAGGACAGCACATTGATGATCAATGAATATAAAAGGGTTATCCATGCCAATCGTGACAACGCTGTGGGTTACATGGCATTGTTCTTCTTGACGAATTTCGGTAACACGGATCCTAAGACGCGGTTTGAGCTTGCGGGGACATTGGCCCCGAATATGCTGGCGGAGCCAAGAACAGCCAAACTGAAAAGGGACATAGAGGCGGTCTATAATACTTCTGTAGGAATGAGGTTCCAAGACTTTGAGGGAATTGACATGGCTGGAAACACGGTTCGGCTTTCAGATTATGCCGGCAAAGGAAAATATATTCTGTTGGATTTCTGGTCGACCAGTTGCGGTCCTTGCCGCCGTGCGTTCCCGCATATCATGGAATTGTACGAGGAGTTTGGAGGAAATAGGTTTGATGTCATTGGTGTCCCCCTCTGGGAGGAGGCAGGGCAGTCGAAGGAGACGGTCAGGGAAAAAAGCTTGACTTGGAAGAATATCCTTGGTACGGAGGAATCGGCCGCGGAACTCTATGGCGTGACCTTTGTGCCTACGTACCTGCTGCTCGCTCCTGACGGAACAATACTCGCTCGCGCTGACTTGTCAGAGATAGAGCGGATGATCAGAGAATCAGTCAGATGATGCGTGACATTATCTGATGAATTTTTGTATATGGCTAAAAAACATTACATTTGTGAATATAAGTGCGGCGGCATCTGCCTGTTCGCGGAAATTGAAAAGTAGTGTATTTGAAGACTATATTAAGAATCATTCTTGTCTCCGCTGGAGTCGCGCTGTGTGGTTGCGGTGACTTTGAATCCACTGAATATGAGGTGATTCCATCCTCGGTGAATGTCGTTTTCGCTGTCGGGAACACCCCGAGGACGAGAACGGAATACGATGTGGAGACCAAACGCTTTGTGTGGAAGACGGGCGACGAAGTGGCGGTCTGGGCAAAATCCTCAGCGGGGGCGTTTGCCCTTGGCAATCAGACATTTCGTCTTCTCGCGTCCGGAGCCGGGCATCAGTCGGCAGGAGAACCGGACAACTCGGCCGCTTATTTCACAAGCACTCTGCCTTCGCCGATGGAAGATGGAATATATTCATACTACATGACATATCCTGTTCCGGAATCGGTGGGCGGAACGACAGCCACATTTACAGTTCCGGACGTTCAGGATGGGGCCGCCTCCGGAGGGGTTGATGTTCTTGTGGCCGGGCCGGTCTCCGGACCTGCTCTCTCGGCTGTCGGGGAGGGTGTGCCTGTGGATGATGACAATCTTTTGAGGGTCAAGATGAGGCATCTGCTGCATTTCCTGAGGTTTTATATTCCTGAAGGCCAAAACGTGCTGGGCGAGCCGGTGAAGAGAATTGAGGTCACTATGCCTCAGGCGGTGGCGGGCAAGGTTTCGGTGGATGTCACGGACGCTTCCACGGTCAGCTTCGGCGAAGGAGTGAACGGGTTGACATTGGAACTTCGGAATCCGATCGACGAGTCGGTGGACGGGACGGAAGTGGCTGTCGCCGGCATATTCCCTCCTCGGATGGCATATTCTGCAGGGGATCGGATTACGGTTGACGCCTATTCGGAGAATAAGTGCGCGTCGGTCTCTTTCTCATTGGCGGGGCGTGATTTCGCGGCCGGGCATACTACTAAGGTTCCGTTAAAAATGACTGAGGCGAAGCCTATTGAGTATGAATTGAAATTTATGCTCGCATCCAACAATTTGGGTGAGGATGTGCAAGACATCAGGATTACTTTGCCGGATGATGCTGTGTGGCCGGGATTGTCGTCGTCTGAGTTGAGAATAGATGGTGGCAATGACGGACTTGTGAGAATTGGTGACACGTACGTATTCCGGACTAAGGATAAAGCATTCTTCAAGGGATTGTCCTCGAAGCGGCTTGCCGTGACCTATGAGTCGGAAAGCGCTGTCGTTTCGGAGACTGTGACATTAGGCGACTTTTCTTCGTCCATCAGGGGAGAATGTGAGTTGAATTGCCCTTATCTGTTCTTTGAGGACTTCAGCTGGGTGGAAGGCTTCAATTCGAATGATGAGTATGGTTGGTCAAGTCCGGGAAGTTTTTCACCGCATCTTTTTGCGCCTTATACCATCAATGCTGAGAATCCTTGGAGTCCAGAGAAAGGTGGCTGGAGTGCTGCCAGGGCTGGAGCGCAGGCTGGAACCGCAATCAGAATCGCTTGTCGTAGGGAAACTAGATTGGCCAACTATTCTGCCAGGGCGGATTCTCCATTCCTTTCCGGATTGAAGGATGGTAAGACTGTGAACCTAGATATCACGTATGATTATTCTATGGGCAGGGAGGGAACTCCGAAAATAGCCCAAACCGTATATTTCGGTTATATCACTACAAGTAAGACCCCCTCTAGTGGCGATGAGACTGGTACGTTTCCGGAATCGTTCAAGATTAATGAGACAACTGGCTCATATACAAATATCAACCATACGGCAAATACCTTATTGAAGGGTGTTGGTGCTCCGTTGAGGTTGAGTTGGAGAACAATGCCCGATAAAGACTGGGGAGCCAACAACAACACCTGCTGGCTCTACATAGACAACATAAAAGTGAAGATCAAAAAGTGACAATGAATATGAAAATTAACAGATTACTGCTTGGAATGATGGCTTTGGCACTCGTGCCGACGTCGTGTTCCCGGCATCAGGACACCGCTGACGGGAACGTCCTGTTCTCCGTCGCCACTGACGGCCATGTGGATGTGGTGACAAAGAGCAATGTGTCGGATTACACCACGTTGCCCCAGACCGGCAAATTCACGATTGTCCTGACCAACGGCAGCGGAGATGAGATTTATAATGGATTGCTGGAGCAGTTCGCCGCATCGAAAAAGCTCAAGGCCGGCAACTATTCCGTGAAGGCAGGTTATGGCTCTGCCAGCGAAGAGGGCTTCGGAAAGCCTTGCTTCACGGGCGTGAAGTCTTTCTCCGTCACGGGAGGGGGGACGACTACGGTGGCCATTCCGGTTACTCTTGCGAACACCATCGTCAAAGTGGAGTGCACAGATGCTTTCAAGGCTTACTACACGGATTATTCCTTTACTGTCAAGACCGGTGGCGGCACCGAGATTCCATTCTCTAAAACGGAGACCAGGGCCGCTTTTGTGGATGCCTACATGATCTCCGTCTCCGGAAACCTTACAGGCCAGGGAGGAAAGACTCAGGCTTTCTCCGGCAAGGAGTTTCGCCCTCTTTCTCCGAAAACCTGCTACACCCTCAAGTTTGATGTGTCAAACGTGGGCGGGAGATCGATCACCATCTCATTTGACGAAGCGGTTGAGGAAGCCGAGTTGACGGAAGTTGATCTTAACGACTGAGAAAGATGAAAAAGAGCATTTGCATATTCATGGCCGCCATCAGTGTTATGGCGGTGTCCTGCAAGAAGGACAATTTCAATTACGGAGGAGGCAACAGGAACGGGATCCTGTCGTTTGACGGATTGTCCATCGAGGTCTCGGAAGATGTGAACAAGGTTATAACCCGTGCCGAAACGGCGGGGGATGACTATGTCCTCTTCCTCTACGACAATGCAGACAGGCTTGTCTGGCAGAAGACCTATAGGGAAGTGCTTGGCAGCGCGAACATATCGCTTCCGGCAGGTGACTATCGCATTGATGCACGTTCGACAAGTGCGGAAGTCCCTCAAGCTAAGTTCACGGCTCCGGTTTACGGAGCGTCCAAAAGTTTCACCATCAAGGCTGGTGTGACCACGACCCTCGGCTCGATCACTTGCAAGCTTCTTCAGGCCATCGTCACTGTCGAGTACAACGACGATTTCCTTAAGTCTGTCTCTGGTGACGGTGTCGCCAGGGTGGAATTGACGCCAGGCTACCCTTTGGAGTACAAACTTGATTACTCAAACGGGAATCCAACCTACGATCACCGCCTGGGCTATTTTGCTGTGAACGGCAACGAGGCCACCATCTCTTTGATGTTCAAAGGCTCGATCGATGGCAAGACCCAGAGGATGCTTGCTCCCATCACTAATGTGAAGGCTCAGGACTGGCACGTGGTCAGGATCTTGAAGAAGGTGGATGCTTCCGGAAATGCTTCATTCTCGATCGAGATTGACGGCCTGGTCGAGGACGCTGAACTGGAAAACGATGTTCCTGCAAAGGAAGACGGTGACGGTAAGGATCCTGACGCTCCGACCGGTGACGGAGGCATCGAGCTTGTCAGCACAAGTTCCTACGACATTGCCAAGACTATCATTGTGCCGGCCACAGGGGCATTCCCGCTCACGATGACGGCGAAGATTCCTAACGGTGTCCGTAAGTTCACCGTTGACATCGCCTCCACGAATGATGATTTCATCAATTCCGTGAATTCGGTAGGCGGAACTACCCTTGATCTTATCAACCCTTCAGAAGCTGCTATGGGTGTCTTCGACATAGTTCCTTTCCCTCACGGCTCTGAACTTTCCGGAAAGACAGAGATCGACTTCGATCTGTCGGGCGCGCAGACCCCTCTCCTGGCCTTCCAGGGCACACACACATTCACTATGAACGTGGTTGACAACAAGGGCTGCCGCAAGAGTATCCCGATCACCCTTGAAGTGAAGTAGGAGGAAGGAATATGAAAAATAAACTCACAATCATAACATTGGCTCTCTCCGCTGTCGCTTTTGGAGCGTGCGCCAACTACGATGAGACACCGGCTGCCAAAGGAGCGTTCAGTCTGGACGTAAGGATGGGCGAGTCCGCCACGAAGGCGGCTATGAGTCAGGACGAACTCCTTTCCTCCGCCAAGGTAAGCATCTACAAGGCTGATTTCACAGGCAAGGTTCGTGAATATGTATATTCACAGATGCCGCAGACCATCTATCTGCCGGCTGATGACTACCGTGTCGATGTCGTGGCCGGTGAGATTGCCAAAGAGAACCCTGCCGCCGCCTCATGGGAGCAGAAGAGTTACAAGGGTTCCTCAAACGTGACCGTCAAGGCCGGAGACTCAGGCAATGTGACTGTCACTGCAAAGGTCTGCAACGTGATTTCCAATGTGACTTTTGACCCGTCCGTCACAGAGGCGTTCGAGGATGGTTATTCCTGCACTGTCGGATTGGATGGTGAAACCTCGGCCAAACTGGTCTATGACGCGGCTGAAGGCGGCAAGGATGGCTTTTTCATCACCTCCGGGTTCGAACCGTCGCTCATGTGGTCGTTTTCTGGCACTTTGAAAAAGGACGGAAAGACGTTCGCTAAATCCGGAGAGATCAAGAATGTGAAAAACGGCAGGAGGTATAGGCTCAGTCTTAAGTACACGGAGAAAGACGGCATTCTGGCCTTTGATCTTATTGTGGATGACACCACGAACAACATCTACGATGACATCATCTTTGAAGGAACGTCAACCGGCATTGCCCGGTCTTCCGGATATGAGATCTGGGCCGGTCACTTCACGGCTCATGCCGATGTGGATGAGGCCCAGTACGACAAGGACAAGGTCCGCTTCGAAGTCCGCGCGAGAAACACTCAGGACTGGACACCTGTGGCCGCTGTCAGAGAGTCGGAAGGCACATTCAGCGCGGAGATCAAAGGCTTGAATCCATCCACGACTTATGAATACCGCCTCGTGCTGACATCCATGGAGTCCGGTGCGGAGGAGATTTTCGCCGCTCCGTCCGATGTCACGACCGACAAGGCTGTGCCTGTTCCCAACGGAGGGTTCGAGACTACATCCAATGACGAGAGCTCAAAGTACAAGTCGTTCTACGATCCTGCATCTCCCGACCCTGCACTTCAGAAGCAATGGTGGGGTAATGGTAATGAAGGAGCGACTCTTGTCGGTTCAGGTTCAGTGATCTGCTATCCTGACGCGTCAGACTATAAGGAAGGCTCGCAGTCGGTGTGCCTCCAATCACGTTGGGTTGTCGTGAAGTTCGCCGCCGGAAACCTTTTCAGCGGACATTTCGGAAATCTTATCGGGACCACTGGCGGAACAGTTTACTTCGGAAGGCCGTTCGCCGCAAGGCCTACGGCATTGAGATTCTGGATGAAATATTCCGGTGGCATCATCAACCGTGAGTCCGGCAATGTCCCGGCGGACGGTAAGAAAGGCAATTATGACAAGGCCTCGATCAGGATTGCTCTCGGTACTTGGGATTTCAAAAAGTACGGCGGAGATGCCGACAGCCCTGTCATGTTTGATACCACCAACCCAAGTACTTTCGTGGATTTCAGCACGGATGCGTCCACTATAGCTTTCGGAGAGAAGATCGTTTCTTCTGACGATTCCAATCCGGCCAAGGACTGGATACAGGTGACAATCCCTGTCGAGTACAGAAGCCAGACTACCTACCCGACCCACATCATCATCAGCTGTGCAGCCAGCATGTACGGTGACTATTTCTCCGGCTATGACAACAGCAAGCTTTGGCTTGACGGAATGGAACTTCTCTACGAATAATGGATAGACGTTCATGCATAGTACTTTCAGTCCTGTTTCTGATTCTTGGCACATTTAGCGCCGAAGGTCAGAAACTGGACAGGGGTATTGACCTTTCTTCCCAGCCTTGCTTCATCAAGAAAGGGACTTGGATGATAGGTGGCGGGGCCAGTTATATGCTTCACAACAATGACAACTCACGTTTTATGGTTGTCAACGGCATCAAGTCCACCGGCTACACGCTTTCGGTCAGCCCCGCGTTCTGCTATTTGTTCAAGGACAACATGGGAGTGGGAGTCCGTGTCGGCTACAAGAGGAATATGTTCCAACTGGATTCCGCCAAGATGAATTTCGAGGACATCAATCTGGAAGTGTCTGATTTCCACAAGATCAGTCATGCCTTCGAGATCCAGGGGATAGGACGCTACTATATTCCAGTAGGACAGATTAAGAGGCTTGGGCTTTTCAACGAGTTGCGGCTGTCATATTCGTACGGTCAGGGAAAGGTGCTGGACGGCCACGGCAACAAGGTGAACGCTTCGTACGAGACATCTAACTCTCTTGGGATCAATCTTTGTCCCGGTTTTATGGCATTTGTCACGGACAGGCTTGCGATAGATGTCAGCGTGAACATGCTGGGACTGCATTTCGACTGGACCGACCAGAACCACAACCGTGTGGCGGAAGGAGACAGGAGTCTTACTTTTATCAATTTCAAGGTGAACCTGCTTGCTGTGGGATTCAGCCTCTATTATTACCTGTAGGCGGTGAAAAAGTTAGCGATATTATTCTTCATTTTTCTTTCCGTGTCTGGAATTCGGGCAGCGGAGAGAGACAGTCTTTCCGTCGTGGAAAAGCGCGGACCGGACAGGCTGTTCATGCCAAAGGGGGACTTTTCCGCAGGAGTGCAGTTCTTTTACGCTGACCTGTCCAGCACAGACAGCGAGTATCTTATGCTGCTTCAGCATTTGGATGCCAACGGGACAATGATGACGTTGTCTCCTTATCTGGACTACACTTACAAGAACAACAGGTCGGTAGGCCTGAGGGCAAAATATTCATCGGCGAGGGGAGGAATCTCCAATGCTGACTTTTCGATGTTGAGCGATGATCTGGCTGTCTCCTTGAGTGACATCCAGGCGGCTTCACGTACGGTTCAGGCCGAGATTTTTCACAGGGCATACGCTGCTTTGGACAAGCGGAGCAGAATCGGTGTGTTCACCGATGTGTCGTTGGGATATTCATACACGCGGACTTCATTCTCATACAATGAGGAAAGCCTTGACAGTTACTCCGCCGCCAACAGGGTCAAGATCGCCGTTCACCCGGGACTTATGATTTTTGTGACGAACAGCATCAGCACACATGTCGCCATAGGTATCGGAGGCGCCACCTACAACCATATTGATTATTATAAGAAGGGAGAGGTGGTTGGAACCAGGGATTTCTCGAAGGTCCGTTTCATGCTGGACATCCTTGACATTTCATTCGGGCTAAGTTTCCACATTTAGGTTATGAAGAACAGCTTTTCAGTCATATTCATGGCAGTCCTCGCCGTTGTGTCCTGCATCAGGAACGACATCCCTTATCCGGATGTGGCCGCCGAGATAACGTCTCTTCAGGCCGATGGCGCCAAGTCTGTCAGCATCAACAAGGATGCGCGTGAGGTCTTGATCACACTTGAGGAGGCCACAGACATCCGCAGTGTGAACATTACAGAGGTCTCTTTCAATGAGGAAGCCGTCACCGCCTCGGCTGTGGTGACAGGAACAAAGGATCTTTCGTCGCCGTACCATGTCACATTGAATCTTTATGAGAGGGACTTTGACTGGACGGTCAAGGCCGGACAGCCGATAGAACGTCACTTCACAGTCTCCGGCCAATCCGGAGTTGCCGTGATAGATGCCGATAACAGACGGGTGATATTCAAGATTCCTTCCAGTGTGGTTTTGGAGAATCTGAGCGTAGTCTCCATGAAACTTGGCCCGGAGGGAGTGACGGAATATTTCCCGGACGCCGCTTCACTGCATGATTTCACGAATCCTGTGGTGGTGAAGGTGTCCTGCAGGAATGTTGTGGAGGAGTGGACCCTCTATGCGGAACAGGTCGAGTCAACCGTCTCGATGACTGGTGTTGACGTGTGGACAAGGGTGGCATGGCTCAAGGCTTCCGGAATAGAGGGCGGCGACAACGGATTCAGGATCAGAAAATCCGGGGAGTCTGTCTGGAGGAATGTAGAGAATGTCACGTCGGACGGAGGTTCGTTCAGCGCTATGACCGGTGGACTTGAACCTTTGACAGAATATGAGTGTGTGGCCTTCAGCGGAGATGAAGTCACGGATGTGAGTAAGTTCACCACCGATGCGGAGGCTCAGTTGCCGAACTCTGGATTCGAGACATTCAGCAAAGCCGAGTCCTCCAAATACTTCTCGTTCTACGATCCTGCCTCCTCGGATCCTGCTCTCCAGACCAAATGGTGGGGAAGCGGAAACAAGGGTTCCACCACTGTCGGATCAAGCTTTGCCATCACAAAACCGGATGACACAGAGAAGGTTGAGGGGGAATATTCATTGAAGATGGCGTCGCAGTACGTGATTATCAAATTTGCGGCGGGGAATGTGTTCTCCGGTGAATATGCAAAGACTCTCGGTACGTCCGGCGGTGTGATCCATCTTGGACGGCCGTTCACCCTGCGTCCGAGGAAACTCTTCGTCTGGCTGAAGTACAAGAGTGGGATAATCCAGAAGAAAACCCTTGACGGCTATCCGGAGGATGATGTGGTCAAGGTCGGAGATAACGACAGGGGCATTGTCTGGGTGGCTCTCGGCGACTGGGATTTCAAGGAATATGGCGGCACGGCTGACTGTCCTGTCGAGGTGAACACCACGAAGAAGGAGACGTTCTTCGACTCAAAGGGGCCGAACGTCATCGCCTACGGCAGATTCGTCACGGATCACGACATGGAGTGGACCAAGGTCGAGATTCCTCTTGAATATGTCTCCACTTCCCGCCGCCCTACGCACATCATAGTCTCCTGCGCCGCCAGCATGCTTGGAGACTATTTCACCGGCAGTCCGGACTCGATTCTTTGGGTAGATGACTTCAAGCTGGAATATTGACATTTGAAAGTTCCTGCCTTTCGCCAATGGATGATTTGAAAGCTCTTCTGCGTCAGGCCTTTGTGCTGCTGTCACTGTTGCTCTTCATGCCAGTGACCGCCATGGCGAGTGATTTCTATTTCAAATGTCTGGACGTTGAAAGTGGCCTGTCCCAGAATTCTGTCTATGACATAATTCAGGACTCGTACGGCCGGATCTGGGCCGCTACCGGGGATGGTGTCAGCGTCTATGACGGGGATTCATTCCGCATATTCAACAGATCTTCTGCCGGGAACGGACTCAGGAGCAACGTGACCATTTGTCTTCATCGCAGTGAGGATGGCCGGATCTATGTCGGAACCAGGGAAGGGCTTTCCGTGTATGATCCGGTTGCCGAGGCTTTCAGCGCGGTCGAGCTTACAGGAAAGGATGGCGAGTCCGTTTCCGGTCTTGTCAGGGACATGGCGACCGATCGTAACGGGGATCTTTGGGTTGTGGTGGCCAATTATGGCCTGTTCAAGGTTGACCGGAACGGTGATTGTACCCCTGTTCCGTTGCTTGACGCCTCCGACAGGGCTGGAAGGTACATAAGGAGCTTGTGCCTTGCCGGGGACGGCAACATTTGGGTGTCCACCAACTCGAAGGGACTGTTCAGATATTCCCCGACGACAGGGGAGATACGGCTTTTCGGCCCGAAAGAGGATCCGCTTTTCCGTGACATCTGGAAGATCGCGTCGCTGGACAGGAACACCTTGCTTGTCGGCTGTTCCCAGAAAGGTCTGTATATGTTTGACTTGAGAAGCCACACATTCCTCAGGTGGAAGTCTCAGGACGGGCAGTCCATAACAGAGACGATCATTCATGACATCTACATTGACCGCGGGAAAAAGCTATGGGTCGGCACAGAAAACGGATTGTATGTTTGCGAGAACGGATCCCTTTACAATCTCAGACATTCTCCGAATGATGATTACTCGTTGTCCGACAACTCGATTCATTCCATAGCAGAGGACTCGGAAGGAGGAATGTGGGTCGGGTCGTTTTTTGGTGGAATCAATTATTATTCGGAATATACCTCACAGTTCGCGAAAATATGCCCCGGTGACATGCCTGGTGATCTTAAAGGCAAGAGCATAAGCGAGATGTGTGAGGACAGGGACGGCAATCTTTGGATTGCCACCGAGGATGCCGGATTGAATTTCTACGACGGCCGGACGAAGACTTTCTCAAGCGGATTCATTGACGCCACGAATGTCCATGCCCTGGCTCTTGTGGGAGATTCGGAGTTGTGGGTGGGAACCTACATGGACGGCCTTTATGTGCTGGATGTGAACACCGGACGTTATCGCCATTTCGTCAATGACGGAAAGGCGGGCTCTTTGATTGATGACAGCGTATATTCAATCTACAAAGGCTTTGATGATTCCATTTGGATAGGAACGATCAAGGGGTTGTGCCGCTATGACTCCATGTCCGGACGGTTCGAACATGTCCGTAAGGATGTGATCACATCTTCCGTGAATGATATCTCTGAAGATCTTGATGGACGCCTTTGGTTCGCCACCATCGGTCAGGGAGTGTTCCGGTATGACGGGAGGAACGATGTGTGGGACAATCCAGGCTTTGACTGTGACGAGCGGGACAGAATAACCCAGGCTATAATCCTTCTGCTGGACAAGGAGGGGAACATGTGGGTCGGGACTGAAGGAAAAGGCGTTTTCCGTTTTGACAGAACGAAACAATCTTTTGACTCGCATTATGATGAATCTGACGGTCTTCCCAACGGGGTGATTTACAAACTTCTTGAGGATGAGGGCGGGAACATCTGGGGCAGCACCAACAAGGGGTTGTTCAGAATATCCCCGGACAACGGACAGATCATCACGGTCAATAGTGAGAATGGATTGATATACAATCAGTTCAATTATAAGTCTGGCGTGAGACTGCACGATGGAAGGCTTTTGTTCGGATGTGTGAAGGGGATCGCATCCTTTGATCCCGATCATCTTAGACGTCTTTCTACGCCACCGACCATTCTTTTCAACAAGTTCCTGTTGTTCAATGAATCCGTCAATCCAGGTGCGGACGGCTCGCCGCTGCGTAAATCGATAATGGCTTCCGATGAGATTGTTCTGAATCCTCACCAGTCAGTGTTCAGTGTCGGGTTCACCGGCATAGACTATTCAGAGCGTCAGGATGTGAATTACTACTATATGCTAAAGGGGCTCGACGAGGAGTGGATTCCGGCTGACAAAACGGCGACTATAACATTCTCGCGCCTTCTGCCCGCGAAATACACGTTGACGGTCAAGGCCGTAAGCATGGATGGACTGTGGCCTCCGGTTGAGAACTCGTTGGACATCAAGGTGCTGCCTCCTTGGTACAAGACATTCTGGGCAAGAGTCCTGTTCGTGCTGATGGCGATGACCCTGTGTTCCTTGGCTGTCTGGCTTATTGTACTGTACTATAAACGGCGGAACAATCAGGTGTTCGAAAGGATACAGAGGACGAAAGAGAAGGAACTTTATAATTCCAAGATTGACTTTTTCACGAACATCACTCATGAGATCAGGACTCCTCTTACTCTGATCACGGTTCCGATCGAGAATGTTATGAACAATATCGGGGAGAATGACAAGAATTATGAGGTTCTCTCCATAATACGCAGGAACGCCAACCGTCTTCTCAAACTTGTCAATGAACTGATGGATTTCAGAAAGATTGATCCTGCCGTGAGCCAATTGAATTTCCGTCGGATAGAGTTGGTCAAACTTGTAAGGGAGACTTGCGGCAGATTTTCTCCGTCAGCAGCGATAAAGGGGATTGAACTCAGAACATCATTGCCGGAGGATGAAGTGATGGCTGATGTGGATGGGGAAGTGTTTACAAAAATCTTGAGCAACCTTCTGAGCAATGCCCTCAAGCATGCGGCACATTTGATCTCTCTTTCATTGGTGGAGGACGGGCTGACCTTCACCTTGTCTGTGTCGAATGATGGTGACCGTATTCCGGCGGGGGAGAAGGAACGGATTTTCGAGCCTTTTGTCAAGCTTGACAAGAACAGCGAAGGCACAGGAATAGGCTTGCCTTTCGCAAGGAATCTGGCGGAGATGCATTCCGGAAGTCTGACACTTGACACATCCACGGACGATGTCACGTTTGTCCTTGAGCTTCCGTTGAGGCAGAAAAATGTCATCATGCTTGACAGCGATGTCGTTTCGGATTGGGATGCCGCTGCCGGCAAGGGAACGGAACCGATTGACAGGACAAATAAGACCGATGCAAGGACAGTCCTTGTGGTTGACGACAATGCGGAGTTCCGTGTGCTGATGACAGACACATTGACTGGGGAATATAACGTCTTGACCGCTACGGATGGTGATGAAGGCCTGCGGGTTTTGGCTGTCAATAAGGTGGATCTGATCATAAGTGACCTTATAATGCCAGGCAAAGATGGGATGGAGTTCTGCGCCGAGGTCAAGGCGAACATCAACTATAGTCACATTCCTTTCATACTCCTGACCGCAAAGACTGATCCGGATACGCAGGTAAGCGGGTTGAACAACGGAGCTGATGATTATATTCCCAAACCGTTCTCGCCCAAGATTCTTCTGGCGAGGATCGACAGCCTTCTCCGGTTGCGTGCCCGTCTTTGCGACACGTTCCTGCATTCTCCGACCGAGCCGGTCTCTTCCATCGCTCATTCCAAGTCCGACGAGATGTTCATGAAAAAGATCATGGACTATGTCTATGACCACATCGAGGACACGGAATTGGATGTCGATGACATCGCGAAGGCGATGTATATGAGCAGGGCTACCCTTTACAGGAAACTGAAAGGGATTTCGGAACTTTCTCCGAATGACTTCATACGTCTTTGCCGCCTTAAGAGGGCCGCGGAGCTTTTGAAGGAGAATGTCTATAAGGTGAATGAGGTCGCGTATATTGTCGGCTTCAGTTCCCCGTCATATTTCTCCAAGTGCTTCCAGAAGCAATTCGGTGTCTTGCCGAAGGATTATTGCGATTGAGAAGAATTTGTGATTCTTTGATACGATTTTTCCCGCTTCGGAATGCGTCGCGGGCTACCTTTGCGGTTGTGATTGCATGATAGTGCAGTTAAAACTTTTACCAATTAGTATAAATCTATCAAGTATGAGAAAAAGATGCTATCTGTGTGCATTGATGCTTATGGCAGGTCTCTCGGCGATGTCTCCGGTCACGATGATTGGTGCCGCAGCCACGGCCGGTCAGGAAAAAGCGTCGGTCAAGGTCACGGGTCTTGTTGTTGACAAGTACGGCGAACCTGTTCCGGGAGTCGGCATTATCATCAAGAACACCAAGCAAGGTGTGACGACGGATGTTGACGGTAAATTCACAATTAACTCAAGCAAAGGCACTGTTCTGATTGTGTCCGCCCTTGGCTATGCGACTCAGGAGATTGTGGTGGATGGCTCGTCCCTGAAGGTTGTTCTTGAGGATTCGGCCGAGCAGTTGGCTGATGTCATCGTGACCGGTGTGGCCAGAGGTACGTCCAGGGCAACTCTGCCTTTCACGGTCGAGAAAATCTCCGAGGCGTCCATTCAGGAGGTAACCGGCAACAATGTCGCCGTGACCCTCGCGGGTAAGATGCCGGGTGTCAAGATTTCCTATCTCAACGGTAATCCTGGTTCGGAACCGGTCATCAAACTCCGTGGAGGTACTTCCTTTGACAGTAATTCGCAACCATTGATAATCGTTGACGGCATTGTGACCGAGGGCTCCCTCAAGGACATCAACATGGAGGATGTCGAGGACATAGAGGTCATCAAAGGTGCCGCCGCGGCGTCATTCTATGGATCCAAGGCTGCCGGTGGTGTAGTCCACATCATCACAAAACGTGGCGCCAGCCTTGAAAACGGCACTGTAAGGGTGACGTTAAAGACGGAGGAAGGACCTAACTGGCTTGGATTCCGCCCACAACGTTCAACCGCCCACGGCTATGTGGTAGGCGCTGACGGACTTCCTACCACCACAATGGAGGATGACACGATCTGGGACAACAAATGGCCCGGACATGATTCGTACAAGGACATCTTCGTTCCGCGTTTCTACGCTTCCAACACATTGGGCCTGACAGGACGGTCAAAGAGCGGAGACATCAACTACTATGCATCCGTGCAGAACACCAAGAACCCGGGTGTCGTAAAACTGCTTGATGGTCAGAATCGTACGAGCTTCCGTGTGAACATGGACGCAAGGCTGTCCGACAAGGTTTCATTCAACACCTCCAACCTTTTCGTGAGGACGATAACCGACGAACGTTCGATCAATTTCGACGATGTCTATTACTCAGACTATGGTGCGGATTTCCTTGCCAAGAACCTTGATGGCACCGACTACAAGGTGAATCCTAATGTGGTTTCGACCCGTAACAACATCAACCCTCTCTATGATGTGGCCAACAAGCGGGCTGAAAGCACAGGAAACCGTTTTCTCGGAAGCTACGGATTGCGTTACATACCGACAGACTGGCTGAGTTTCAATGCTGTCTACAGCATAGATTATTCTCAGAAGTATCAGACATCGCTTGTGCCTAAGGGCCGCCTGACAGTCAACAGCCCTGACGGTACAGACCGTTCCACGGGAGATGTGAGCAATTGGACATCCAACGCTTTCAAACACAACGTCGAGGCGAGTGCCCTCTTCACAAAGAAGTTCGGCGATTTCAACACCAACGTCCGCCTTCAGTACCTTTATGAAGACACTCAAAGCAGTGGCTTCAGCGGAGGTGGAAGCAAGCTTGCCGTTTCCGGATTGGACATAATCTCTCTTGATCAGGCTGATCCTGAAACCCTTGACATCACATCATGGGGAAGCCGTATCGTTTCCAACAGTATGACAGCAGTATTTCAGGGTGACTGGAAAGAGGAATATATGCTTGACGCTCTTGTGCGCCGTGACGGGTCCTCCGTTCTCGGAGATGACGCAAGATGGCAGACATATTACCGTGTGTCGGCCGCATGGAATGCCGCCAAGACGTTCAAGATTCCTCATGTGGATCTTCTCAAGCCACGTGTCTCCTACGGAACAGCTGGTATCCTTCCGGCCTACGGAGCCAAGTATGAGGTCTATAGCATGAGCAATGGTTCTCTTTACGGCGGCTCTCAGCTCGGTAACAGGAATCTTAAGCCTGCCCTCTCTAAGGAACTTGAGATCGGTGTTGACGCTCGTCTGTTCGACAGGGTGACCTTTGACTTCGCATATTCACACAAGAAGAATGTTGACATGCCTTACGCCATGTCTGTCTCCGGAGTCACTGGATTTGAGTACCAGTACCTCAACATCGGTGAGTTCTTCACGAATGCTTATGAGCTTTCTGTCGGTGTGGACATCATCAGGAAGAAGAATTTCAGCTGGGATGTTTACCTGACATGGGACAAACTGACACAAAGGATCGGAGAACTTGGCCGTCCTGATTTCTATACCGGAAGCGGCGCTCTTCTGATCGCCTCGCATTCGAAGTACGGCGAGATGTACGGAACCAAGTTCGCGAGGTCTCTTGACGAGGTCAGCACCAGCAAGGAGATCAAGCCTGGCCAGAGTGTGGGAGATGTGTTCTGCATCAACAACTATGGATTTGTGGTCAGAAAGAAGGAGGTCGGCACCATCGAGGAACGCCACATGAGCGTCCTTGACGAGAACGGCTCGAACGCCAAGGTGAGTGTCGGCAATATGCTTCCGGACTTCAACGCCAACATCACCAGTACGTTCAGGTACAAAGGCTTGATGTGCTACTTCACGCTTTCCGGACAGAAAGGCGGTCTGCTTTACAACAACACTCGTCTGTACATGAGCTTCGCAGGTCGCAACGCGGCTTTCTGGGATATGTCCGAAAGGGATTGGGAGAACCGCAAGCCTTTGAAGTACAACAACCAGCATTCCCGTGAAAGCTTCATTGAGGATGCTTCGTTCATCAAACTGCGTGAGTTCGCGCTCAACTATTCGTTCAACGCGAAACAGCTTGAGAAGGTCGGCATCGGCTTCCTTAAGGGGGTCAAACTGGGCGTCATCGGGCGTAACCTTCTCACATTGACCAGATACTCTGGCCCGGATCCTGAGACGGACACCTACAGCGGATCCATCCTCGAAGGCACCGACACGCCGAAGTATCCTTCTGACATCCGTACCGTTTCCGGTACAATCACCGTTGAATTCTAATGAAACAGACAGAAATCATGAAAGCTAAAACATTGGTAATGGCCGCCGCGGCCGCGCTTTGTCTGAGCTCCTGCGATGGATATTTCTCCAACATGGACATTCCTAACGAATATGCCCCTGACATCAATGTCGTGATGGGCGACATCAACCAGTACCCGTCTCTTGTGAAAGGGGCCTATGTCAACTACTGGCAGTACATGCTTGGCTATGACACGGAGCCGTCATGGAACATGTCCACGAACGCTGACATATTCACACCAAGCGCAGGCAACTGGGACATGAAGACATATTACTATCAGTACTCCGGTTTCGAGAAGCCAGAGCTGGCCAACACGGATCCGTCAAGCTCGGCGCCGAAGGCTCGTTGGTATAATTTCTACAGCATCATAAACACTGTCCGCAGCATGCTGTCCAAAATGAATGAGGGGGACCTTGTTTATACGGAGGGTGGCAAGGACATGAATTTCAAGTTGTACGCCAACAACTATTTCCTGTTGGGAATCGCTTATGCTGAGATGGCTCTTTGCTTTGACAAATGTTTCCTGCTGACAGAAAACACTGATGTTGAGACCATCACGAAAGATGACATCAGGCCGTCGTCTGAGATAAGAGACGCCGCTCTTGGCTATCTGGACAAGTGCATCGACATCTGCCGGAACAACACATTCTCTAACTTCGATGGGACCTTCCCCGGCAATGCGGTGGGAGACAATACGAAACTGATGCAGGTGGCCAACTTTATGGCGGCAAGGCTTCTGGCTTACTATCCAAGGACCAACAAGGCTGACACTCCAGACTGGAAAAAGGTTCTGGAATATGCCCGGAACGCCCTTACCGAGGACATTTGCGCCGAGATGCCGGCCAATGAGGCCACATACGGATGCTGGTCCCAGGCTGTCGCTGGTTATCATACCAGCCAGTGGGTACGTCCTAGCATGAGAATCATCGCGATGATGGCTCCGGATGACAAAGGTGCCGTCTGGCCTATCCCTAAGGATTACAGTTTCGCCAAGGACGGTCCTATGCCAAAGGTGGTCAACTGCCCGGACGCGCGTCTGAACAACCCTGAGTATTTTGTCTATACCGATGTCGTCACGACCGGCAGCGGCGCGCAGTTCAACAATTCGTACAGCTCTTACTATATGGGTGAGAAGAACCGTTTCTCCCTTACCGGACAGCCGAGCGGGGAAGGCACACTTTATCTTTTCACCAAGACGGAGTCTGATTTGATCTACGCCGAGGCTCTGGCCAACAACGGAAAGCTTGCCGAAGCCGCCGCGCTTGTCAACCTCACTCACAAGAATGTTGGTGGCATGACAGACATAGACGCATCTTCATCAAAGGATAAGATCATAGAGTCCGTCTATTACGAGATGTTCGTGGAGTGCTGCTTCGCCAGCTCGGCGACTGGTTGGTACAATCGTCGCAGGACACCGGTGGACAAGTTCCAGCTGACCACAAGATCCTATCGTGAATTGCCTGTCCCTAAGGTAGAGATTGACTTCTACGGACTTGAGGACTACACGTTCGGCGGGCCTAGGGACGAGTATAAGGAGTATCAATTTTAATTACGGGAACAATGAAAAATAAAAGTATAATTGTCGGCCTGATGGCTTTGGTCGCCACCTTGTTCTGCTCATGTGACAGAAGCGGAAGATTCGAGTTTCTTGAGCGTGAGATTCCTTGGAATTTCTGTGTGGCTGTGGTGTCGGATGAGAACATGACCCAGCCTGTGGAAGGTGCTACTGTGAAAATCTATAGGACCGAGTCCGACCGTGACGAAGACAGGAACGTCTTTCTGACGAAAAACAGTGACTCCAAAGGCGAGGCTTTGTTCACATTTGATGAATTCAACAAGGGTGGAGAAGGAGCCGAGGCTCTGAAAGGATGGTATTACATCACTGTCACAAAGGATTCAAAGACTGCAAAGGCGGTGACATATTATCTTCTGATGAACAGTGGCACCACCTATCAGTGGATTGAGCTGAAATAAGGTTTGTTGTTAATAATGGTGTTTGAGAGGTGCGCCGGCACCATGCTGCCGGTGCGCCTCTCTTATACAAATTTGATTGGACAGGTCTGTTATGTTCAGGAGATTTCTTGCCGTTATCTGCGCCGCTGTGGTGACACTGCTTTCATCCTGCGGACGACAGGATTTGAAAGTGGCTCTAATTGTGGGCGATCATGACTCGAAACAGATTGATTCCTTGCGTTCCATGCTATCTTTGGAAAACGGGGTGTTTTGCTCCGTCATTGACGCTGGCTGCGAATCCGATCTCTCCGGGTTCGATGTCGTCTGGTTCCACAGGCCGGACAGCTCGGATTTCACGGAGGCTGAGAGAACCCTTTCTGAAAGGTTGTTGTCCTATGTCGGAGCAGGCGGAAAGCTGATTCTTTCTATGGATGCCGTCAGGCTTTTGAACGAATCCGGAGTGGAGGACTCTCCGATCTCCGCTTGGACTTACGACGCGGTGGACTACGGCTTTGGACGCAAGGTCGGATTCCATTCATTCCGTTCCCATCCATTGTTTGACGGGATGAACGGAGGGGCGTACGTCTGGCATGGGCACAACGACAACAAATGCCGGGTTCTTGGTTTTCCAAAGGGTGTGGCTCCTGCTGCGGACGGAGCCAAAGTGATAGGAATATTCTGGGAATATATCTACTACCATCCCGATGAGAAAGTCATTTGGGAGACCCCTTACGGAAAGGGTGACATTCTGGCGGTCGGAGGATTGCTGAACTATGGCGCTCCGAACTATAACCGATGTCTGCTCGAACGTTTCACGAGGAATTGCGTTGGGTATCTCGCCGGCACATTGAAGTCTGGGGAGACTCCTCGTTATTGGGACTGTTCCGAAAGACCGCTGACATCGGAGGATGCTTATGAATATGACAGTGTGGATATTCCCGGACCGACGCGTTGGACTCTTCCGGAAGATCCCCATGCGCTTGATTGGAAGGCGACACGAAATGAGGTGAACATCGCAGGGAAGAGGGCGACTGTCATCTGCAAGGAGAATGGCGGGATATTCGAGATCTGGACACATCCATTCATGTCTTTGAGGGATTACCGTGTTTTTGTCAAGACAGCCGGAAGTTGTTGTCTTCTGGGGGCGGAGGAGACTGACATCCAACTGCGGGCAAATTCAATAATCAGGGAATATTCGGCTGGCGGAGCCAAAATCAGGGAAGTGATAACGGGTCCTGTGGATTCACCGTCCGCGGTTGCCCATTATGAGTGGGATGATGATTCGGTTGAGGAAATCCATGTGGACTTCAAGACAAACCTACGCTTCATGTGGCCGTACTCCGCGGACGCTCTTGGAACAATTCATTATGGATGGGCTGACGGACTCAACGCTTTTGTCGCATCGGACAGCGACAGGGAGTTTGTGTCCATTGTCGGGTTCAATGTCCCGGCGCGGCTTGCCTCGGTGGGACAGTACGACGGCTTCGGCTACGATTCCGGTGAACCTGTCGGTGTGCCGACGGATTTGCGTCAGGTGAATGCCAGCGTGTGCCTTGATGTCAAAGGGACAAGGTGTTTTGATGTCTTGTTCGCGGCCGGTGATCAGGGAGACAGGCAGGCTGTCGCTGATTACAAGGCCATTGCTGAGGCACCATATTCAGCGTTCGCTTCAAGTGACTCGTTCTATAAGGATTATGTAGCCTCTCACGCAGCCGTTGAGACTCCGGATTCCATATTCAATGAAGGTTACTACTGGGCAACCGTCAGCTCGGAGCAGTACAATGTCGATGTTCCGGGAATGGGCAAAGGGCTTTTTGCGGGATATTCCTCCTCGCGGCGCGGTTGGAATGGAGGTCAGAAAGTGAGTGGCAGACCAGGATATGCCTGGTTCTTTGGTCGTGATGCGGAATGGAGTGCTTTGGCATTCCTTGAGATGGGGGATTTCCAGACTGTCCGTAATGTCCTTGAGATGTTTGTCAAGTACCAACGGGTGGATGGCAAGATCTACCATGAGGCGACCACGAGCGGATCCATTCATTATGACGCTTCCGACGCGACTCCGTTCTTCGTGGTCCTTATGGGCAAGTACCTGAAGGCCAGCGGAGACATGGATTTCGTGAAAAAGAATATCCGAGCCGTGCACAAGGCATTGGCGTTCTGCGCCTCCACGGACACCAATGGCGACGGTCTTCCGGAAAACACGAATGTGGGACACGGATGGCTTGAGGGAGGACAGTTCTACGGTTCCGTGACTGAACTGGTCGTGGCGGCTTTGTACTGCCGAGGGCTTTACGAGGCGTCGGACATCTGTGCCTTGACCGGAGACAAACTCAATGCTGAACGCTATGAGACTGAGGCCGACAAGATAAGGAACATCATCGACCGGGATTACTGGAATGAGTCCCGTCATTATTTCAACTTTGGCAAGATGCCGGATGGCACGTTCACAAAGGATTTTCTGGCGTTGACTTCATCGTCCATATATTTCGGAGACCTGGACTATGCCAAGTCCAGGGAGACTGCCATGAAATACTCCGATCTGTGCATAAGCGGAGACTGGGGTGTCTCATCGGTGGCTGACACATGCCGCCTGGAGAGCTATGGGGCATATTCCGAGGACAACATCTGGCCTTTGTTCACCGGTTCGGTCGCTCTGGCTGAGTTCGGGTTCGGTAGATATATCCAGGGATTCGGCCACATCATGCACAACCTGCTTGCCTACAACGGAGAGTTCCATGGACGGATTCCGGAGGTCTTGAACGGAAAGGAATACCGCTCCAACGGCATAACCAGAAACCAGTGTTGGTCTGAGACAATGACCGTGCAGCCGATTCTGGAGGGCATGGTGGGCTTCCGTCCTGACGCTCTTGGCGCGTCTGCCGAGCTGGCTCCGCGTCTGCCTCTTGACTGGGAGTGGATCAGGGTTTCAAATCTCCGTGTGGGCGATGGACTATTGAATATGTCGATGACACGTTCCGCCGGGGAAATCCGCTATCAGGTCACATCGGACAAGCCATTGGATGTCACCATGGCGCCATCTTATGGAATAGGCACGGAAATTCTGTCTGTGAGTGTGGACGGAGTCGGAACGGATTTCTCGGAGGTGGCTGATAGGGAGTACACGACGATCAGGTTCCATGTCAAGGTCAAAGGCTCCAGCGAGATTGTTGTCAAGTGTAAGGAAAAGGCTGCTCCGTTGCCTCATTACCGGATGCCGGAACCATGCGACGCGCGGAGATGCTCGAACATCATATTCCAGAAAATAGTGGATGGCAACCTTGTCCTTACCATCCAGGGTCTCCCTGGAACCAAAGACACAATTTCGGTTTACGCTCCGGGAGGCATCAGCCGGGTTGAGGGCTCTGACGGATTTGTCATATCCAAAAAGGATGTCTATGATGTCGCGGTCGGTTTCGCTGACACGAAAGAAAAGTCTGTGACAAAACAAATAACGATTATACAATAATATCTGTAAAATGAAACATAGATTACTGCTTCTTGCTATGATAGCTGGAACTTTCTGCACTTTTGCCTCCGGAAAGGAAGGCTCGTCCCTATACCGGAACAACAGGGCGCCGCTGGTTCACAAACCACTGGTGGAGCTGCCTCTTGGCAGCGTCAAGGCTGACGGGTGGCTGGAAGACCAGCTCCAGAGAATGGCCACAGGTTTGACTGGACATCTTGACGTGCTTTACCCTCATGTGATGGGCGAGCGTAACGGATGGCTTGGAGGCGACGGAGACATGTGGGAAAGGGGGCCATACTGGATTGACGGCCTTATTCCGCTTGCGTACATTCTTGATGACGAAGCCCTTAAGACAAAGGCGAGGCCATGGGTTGAGTGGGCGCTTGCAAGTCAGACCGAGGACGGTTGCTTCGGGCCTACAGTCGATCTGGAATTCGAGCGTGGGCTTCAAAGATCGAATGCCAAGGACTGGTGGCCGAGAATGGTTGTCCTTAAATTTCTCAAACAGTACTATGACGCAACTGGTGATGAGCGGGTGCTGACTTTCCTCACCAAGTATTTTAAGTACCAGCACAAGCATCTGACTGAAACTCCGCTCAATAACTGGACATACTGGGGGCAGGAAAGAGGCGGGGACAACCTTTACATTGTCTATTGGCTCTACAACATCACGGGTGACGGTTTTTTGTTGGAACTCGGAGACACCATCGCTTCCCAGACCGCTGATTGGACAGGGCGCTTGTCCGACAGGACTACCTTGACGTCTTTGTTCACGCTTCATTGCGTCAACCTTGCGCAAGGAATGAAGGAGCCTGTTATCCGATACCAAAAGACAAAGGACAAAGCCTGTCTGGACGCCATTGACATAGGATTGGCGGACATCAGAAGAACCATCGGCTGGCCGACCGGACTTTATGGAGCCGATGAGTTGCTTCATTCCGGCAACCCTACCCAAGGGTCGGAGCTTTGCACGGCGGTGGAGATGATGTTCTCGCTTGAGAAGATGATCGAGATCACTGGCCGTACTGATTGGGCTGACTTGCTGGAGAGGGTGACATTCAACGCTCTTCCGACACAGGCTACAGACGCTTATGATGCTCGCCAGTATTACCAGCAACTCAACCAGATTGAGATTTCCAAGAACAGTGGCAGGAACTTTATGACAAGCTATAACGGTACAGACCAGCTTTACGGAATCCTTTGCGGCTATCCTTGCTGTACTTCCAACATGCACCAAGGCTGGCCTAAGTTCACAAAGCATCTATGGTTCGCTTCGGATGACAATGGCCTTGCGGCTATGGTTTATGCCCCTTGCCATGTTACCGCCAAGGTGGCCGACGGTCAGGAAGTGACTCTCAAAGAGGAGACCAATTATCCGTTTGACGAGACTATAAAGATAACGGTGTCCGCAAAGCGCAAGGTTTCGTTCCCTGTCCATCTCAGAATTCCGGAGTGGTGTGACGCGCCTGTGCTTACAGTCAACGGCAAGGCATGCGAGACTCCAGGCAAAGGCGGAATGGCCACTATTGACAGACAATGGAAAAGTGGAGATGTCATTGAGTTGACCCTGCCGATGAAAGTGTCTGTAAGCCGCTGGTACGAAAATTCGGCCGTTGTTGAAAGAGGTCCTCTTGTGTATGCCTTGCGCATAGGTGAGCAATGGAAAAAAGTCTCTTTTGACGGAGAGTTCAACGGGCAGCACGGCGATTGGTACTACGAGGTCCTTCCGACCACTCCTTGGAACTATTGCCTTCGGGTCAAGGACATAGACAATGTGGAGGGTGCGTTCAAGGTTGTGCGCAGGGAGGTGTCTGGGTATCCTTGGAACCAGGAGAACACACCTTTGGAAATCCATGCGAAGGGGAAAAGGGTGCCGTTCTGGCATGAATATAACGGATCAGCCGGTCCTATGCCGTTCAGTACGCTTTATCAAGGCACTTTCCCGGAGGAAGAGGATATCGTCCTTATCCCTTACGGATGCACGACTTTGCGCATAACGGAGTTCCCTGTAACGAACAGATAGACTGTATTTGCTGCATGATCTGTACAACATGGGACACCTTTACGAGGCCGCTGTCGCCTATTGTCAGGCCACCGGCAAGAGACAGCTGCCGTCAATCCGGACAGGCCGAAGATATTCTCTGTAAGGCTCAGGATTCCGAAATGGAGTACCTCCGAGTCTTTCGCCACTGGTGGTGGTCTCTATGCCTACGTCGATGGCAGACAGGACATGACAGTCAGCACGGAGTCCGTCTTTGACACGGATCGCATATCCGGCGGGACTCTGGGCGGCATCGTGTCATTGGTCTCCAGGGACAGTGTTGATGATCGGATAAGCCTTATCCCGTGCTATAGCTGGGACAACCGCAGTGATAAGACCTCGATGAGAGTCTGGCTCAAGGAAAAGTAAGAATCTGTTTTGATGCTTGACAGGTTGTGAAATTTCTATCTTGCGGATAGCAGTCCGGCTGACGGGAGGATGAACCCCACCTTGTCCTTGTCTGACCACAGCCAGACTGTCCTGCTGTCGGTCCTGACGACCTGGAGTCCGCTGAAACTGAAGCCGGCCACGCCCATGTTGCCGGACACTGTGCCGTCAACGCCGGAGGAAGACGATGGCATGGCGCTGAGTTTCACGGTTACGTCCTTGGTTCCTTCGTTGTCGGAGATCCGCAGGATGCCTTTCCGAGGGTTGCAGTAGTACTGGTGCGTGTTCTTAAGGAAGGTGAGCACAGGATTGCCGTCCTTGTATATTCCCAATCCTACGGTGGCGGAGAACTCGTCCCGCGAGTGGTCTTCTTCCTTGCCGCCCTTGCATCCGGCAAGGAGTGTGGCGGCAAGCGCCAGAGCGGTGAGCAATTTAAGAGATGATCTCATAATCTATGAATATTCAAGGGTTTGCTATAGTATGATGTTGATGAATCTGGTGAAATATTCCTTCCCCCCGTCCGGCGTTGTCAGAACGGCCTGGACATAATGCTCGCCCTTGCCCAGTTTGGTGTAGCCGTCGCTCTTCGCTCCGTCGATGGTCCATTGGATGTCGCTCACCTCGCCGCAGTCCACAAGCATCATGAGGAAGGTGTCCCCGGATGTCGGCTTGGCATTGGAAAGCCCTATTCTCGGGAAACCGCTACCTGTTTTTTTTGTCTTCAGGGTCAAAGTCATTTTTGTGTTTTTGTCGCCGGTGATCGTGATCTCGTAGTCCTGGCCATCCTTAAGAAGAGGAATGTGCGCCTCCGTGGAGGTCAGCCCTGTGAGGCTGCCGGCGGCCTCCGCGCTCCCCGGGGTTCTCCAGACCACTGACCACGATGAGGAGACATCATCTTTCCAACCGAGCAGAATGTCGTGCTGGAAGGCGGTGGATTTGATTTCGCTGATGTCGCCGTCTCGCTCGCTCACGGACAGTTCCACGGAGCCTTCCGCTACATTCAGTCTTATTGAAGGCAGTTCCACCATCGTTTTCTTGCCGCTCGCCGCCAGAAAACCGGATTCCGTGCCGGTGTAGATGGCTGTCACTTTCCTGCCGCCCGGGAAGAAGCAATGGGTCGGCAGGTACACAGGGGCGTAATCGCCTTTGGAACTCGGGTCGGAGTACATGATCCTGTAGCGCTCGTTCCCTTTTGCGGTGTTCACAGTGTTTCCGAGCCAGCTGTTTCTGTCGTTTATTACATGATAGACAAGAAGCCCCCAGTCGGAACCGCGTCCGTAGTAGTCAAGATACTCTTTCTTGTCCCATACGGTCTTTCCTGCCCCGCGGCATTCCAGCAGGAAGTAGTCACCCTCTGTCTCCGTCTTGACGAGGTAGCCTTTGCCTTCGGTGACCGCCGGCAATGTGTAGTTGCCGGAAGTCTCCAGCACCTCAGGCTCCGCCCATCCCATCATCCATCTTTCGAGTATGCTCAGAGCTGGCGGTGTGCGGCTTTCGTTGTTGTAGGTTCCATAGGACATCTGCGAGAAATAGCCCGGGACCTCGCATTTGGTATCGTTGCCGCCGATGGTGTCGTAGAAGTCCGGCCACCCAAGAATGTGTCCGAACTCGTGGCAGAAAGAGCCTATCGCGGCGAGAATGTTCACCCCTGTCGAGGCGGGTTCAAGCTCGGAGCTGCAGGCATAGCCGGGGATTGTCACCCCATCGAGCGACAGGTTGCGGATCGTGCTGCGGTGCGGCCAGATGCCGTTCGGGTCGCCGCTGCTTTCTGCACCTCCGGAATAGAACACGAATATGTCGTGAGCCATTCCATTCTCTGCGAACTGGCTGAAATCCACATCAGGGTCGGCCAGACGGGCAACCTCGGAGACCAACTCTTCCGGTCTGCTCTTGTACCATGCTCTGTTTTTGGAGAGTCTGTACGGCCCCGCCACGGTGAACTCCGGGCTGAACATCCCGTTTGAATTGTCATGATAGTACTGCCAGACGCTTCCGGTGGCTCCACCTTTTGTGTAGTTTCTGGAATTCAATAAATTGTTGAATGCGGCGTTGCTGCCTTCCGTGAACGGCAGGTCGGGATATTCCGCCAGAAGCACCAACACTTTCTTTTCTCCGACAGCTTTCCATGAAGTCCCGCCAAGAAGCGGAGGAACGCAATCCGAGGTTTCGCCGGAACGCGTCAGCGGGGAATATGTCCGCGTAGATTCGAGCAGCCTTTTCTGCAGTGCGGTCAGCGCGGTTGGCCGGACATCTTTGCGCAGTGATGAGCCAATAATCATCCGCTCGGATTCAGTAAGCCGGCTGACTGGCTTGGCCTTGACGGATGTCGGAACCAGAAGACCGTCACTCCCGAGTCTGGCGAAAGCCCAATCCCCGTCGGAGTCCACGGCCAGAGAATATCCTTCTTCCGTTGTGACATAGTGGTGGAACTCGTCGCCATGGACGCGGATCCTGATCGTGGTGCCGTCACTTTGCCTCATAGTGACGACCCCGGGTCTGGCCGGTCCTGCAGATGCGGAAGAGAATGCCAGCGGCATTCCCAACAATAAAAGACAGAAAAACCGAATGGTTAACTTTTTGAATGTCATGTCTTTAGCTTTATGTCATGTGATTGCGTCCAGGAAAAAAAACTCATAGAACAGTTTCCTGAAGAGTACCAAAAACCACACGCAATTTCAATATTTTTTGACAAATAAACAACAGTTTTGATGAGAAATTATTCATCTAAAGAATATTTTCGCGACTGCACCGGTACACCCTTCTCTGCCGCTTATCTTTTGTCCGCTTACCAAGGTACGTCAATTTGTGTGCGGAAAGGCACTGCATGGTGGAATTGTCTATGTTGTAGTCTTTGATATTCAGAGAATTGCGAATTTAATATGTCCGTCTGGAATGTGATGGATGATGAAACTCCCATCGTAACTTCGCACCGTGAAAAATTGAAGAAGAAAATGATGAGACTAAGAAGCTGTTTTGAATTGTTTGAAATGTTCTTTGAGGTGAAAAATCTTCAGTTTCTTCCCGCTTCTTCAGTCAGATAGCACCGCTATCTTCCTTGGAAGAAGCGGTCGAAACTGAAGTTTTTCACTCTCAACCCAGCGCCCGAACCGAGGGCAATCGAACTTGTTCGGATTGCCGAGGTGAGCAGCAGGGAAAGAGCTTGCTCTTAACCTTCAAACAAACAATTCAAAACAGCTTCTAAGATTAGTTGTGATCGCCATCGCTGCGATCCTTGGGGAAGCTTCAGCTTCGGCGGCGAGACAGAATGCCGCGGAGATTAAAGGCATCGTGTGTGACAAGTCAACCGGGGAGACACTCGGTTGGACGACCGTCGCTCTCATGAGACCTGACAGCACGCTGGCCGCCGGCGCCACTTGCGACGACAAGGGAGCATATTCCCTTCAGGCCGCCCCCGGTGAATATATTATAAAGGCTTCGCTTATCGGTTACAAGGATATATTCAAGAATGTGAAAATTGTTTCCGGACTGAATGAGATCGAGCCTTTGAATATGTCCGAAGACACTCAGATGATAGCCGGCGCGACCGTCACCGAGCGGGTGAAACTGATCGAGATGAAGATTGACAAGCTGGTGATGAACGTTTCGCAAAGCGCGTTCGCGCAGGGAAGCAATGCCCTGGACCTCATCAGGAAGGCTCCTGGTGTGACTATCGACAAAGATGGTAACGTGACGTTGAACGGAAAAAAGGTCCAGGTCTGGATCGACGGCCGTCCGTCCTATCTTGACGGGAAAGGTCTGGAGGCTCTGTTGAGGTCAACCTCGGGATCCTCAATCGACAAGTTCGAGCTGATGGAGCATCCTTCCGCCAAGTATGACGCTGAGGGACAGGGAGGTATCATCAACATCAAGACGAAGCGCAACGCCTTGTCCGGGCTCAACGGCGAGATCGGAACCGATGACGGAGGAATGTACTTCGGGAAGACCGGCCGTTTCCTTATGAGAGAGAACGTCAACGGAAGCCTGAGCTACAGGACCGCGAAGACCAACACATTCGTCTCCGCCTATCAGGGAATCTACGACATGGACATTGACATGAACATCGACAACAAGCTGACGCGGGACGGTGTTCCGTTCCGGATTCTTGCCCGGTCCCTCCAGAAGGACAGGTACCGCAATTGGCAGGTGCGTTTCGGCAAAGCCCAGCGGACCCGCGCCCGCAAAGTCGGCAGCATCGACGAAGCCTCCCGAATCGGCGGCGGCAAGGGTCTTGGCGGGAAATAGGAATATTCCCGCATAATTCCTAACTTTGTGTTCAGGCAAACGCCGATTGGACTAACCAGCGGATGACCACATGCTTGTGAAAAGTTATGATGGGAAAGTTTCCTGCGATTATATTCATTGCCTGTGCTTGTGTGGCCTCTTCGTGCGGCCGTGGAGCCAGACTCCCTGAGGATTTGAGTCGGGCTGAGAGTCTATTGGACTCCCGGCCTGACAGTTCTTTGATCATTCTGGATTCCGCTTCCTATTCGGAGTCCTCCGGCCGCTATCTCTATGCGTCCTACTGTCTGTTGAAGACGTTCGCGGAGTACAACGCCTACAAGCCAGGGATTGACGAGGGGGTGATGAATGTCGGGGTTGATTATTTCCTGAAATACGGCAACCGTGACCGGAAGGCGCAGGCGTATTATCTTAGGGCGGTCGTCCGCGAGGACAACAAATCGGGGGATCAGGCGGATTGGGCCAATGATCTGCTTCTCGCCGCAAAAGAGGTTAAAGGCTCTGGCAATCATATGCTTGCGGCGATGATCAACCTGCGCTACGCTGTCGTGCTTAATGACCGCAAGTGGTATGACGCATCTTTGCCTTATCTGGAGAAAGGTTTGGAGGAGGCTGAGAAGGCGGGTTCGCTGGCGTTTCAGGTGACGGCTCTTATCAATCTGTCGCACCGTTCGTTGTTCCTTGGGGATGCGGACCGGGACTATTCTGAGGCCATTGAATATGCCAACCGCGCGGCGGAGATCTCCAAGGGAGATGATAATGACTATGCCCGTGCTCTTTACAATCTCGGAGCGTGCTACAGCCGTAACGGTCAATTCGATAAGGCTTTGGAATGCGCCTCGACCGCTGTCCGCGCGCAGGAAAGGCTTTTCAGGGAAGGAAAAAGAAAGGCCCGTGTGCGTTACGCTGTCCTTGCGGATGCTTTCCGTAAAATGAATATTCCTGATTCGGCTTTGTTCTATGCCGCAAAGGAGATGGAGGCTTCGGATCTGATAGCGAAGCTTTCAGGTTCACAGCTTTCTTACATTGTCTATCGCGATCTGCTTGATGATAAAGAGAATGCCGTCAAGTATCTGACCATCCATAATGAGATCAAGAGCCAGTTGGAAGCGTCTCAGCAGAACGACAGGATCATCGAGAACAGTGTAGAGGCCGGGAAGGCGGACATCCGTTCGTCGAGAAGCCGTATTTTAGGCACCGCTGTGGCTGCGGTGTTGTCCCTGATAGTGGCGTTGTACCTGATCGTGCGTATGTTCAGGAGGCGGCTGAGGAATCGGGACGAGGCCATCGAGCGGAAGGACAGCGAGATAGGGGAGAGCAAGACATTGCTTCACGAGAGTGAGTCGGAGCGCAGCGAGTTGCGTTCGGTGCTGATGTTCAAGGACAAGCTGGTGATGTCGCTCCAGCAGAACCCGCGCTATCTGTCCGATGCCGAGTGGGGAATGCTGGAGAAGATTCTGGATGATGTATGCAACCGTTTCACGGAGAGACTCAAGTCTTCTTTTCCGGGGCTTACCGCCGCGGAGCTGCGCATCGCCGTCTTGCTCCGCTTCGGTTTCTCCGGCAAGCAGATGGCTGCCATGATGGGAATATCCCCGACCTCCGTCACGAAGGGCAAACAGCGTCTCAAGGCCCGTGTCGCCTCCGCCCTCCCGGACGGCACCTCCATCGACGAGTTCATCGCCACGTTCTGATTGTTTGGCGAGTGACTGCTGGACTCAGAACTAACTGGATTTGCTTGTCACCACTGATTTTTACAGAACTCCTTCATGGTCCAATGCCTCTGAGATAGCCGAGATGAGGTTTCGCCTGAAAAAGTCCTCACTCCAAGTACGAGTTTTTCAGCCGAAGACCAAACGCAAGTGTTTCCAGGTCACATCGTGCTGAAAGCGTTTCGTAAGGAATTATCTGAACGAAGGTAACGGAATATTCACTATCATCCACGTACAAGGTCGCCATTTGCCTTTTCCCCTGACGTCATACATTATTTCTAAAGTCAGATATAGAATTATTTATCTTTCAAGTAACAGAAATATATTCTTATCCGCTCACTGAGCTTGTCGAAGTACCTCATTGTCCATAGTCTTGACTGTTATGTTCTTGAACATTAGATAATTACTATGAGCCTTTTGTCCTTGTCACACCCATAGCCACAAGAGTTTTCCGTAGTACCTTTGCCACTGTGATTCAGATAAGAATTATTAAGAAGCTGTTTTGAATTGTTTGAAATGTTCTTTGAGGTGAAAAATCTTCAAACAAACAATTCAAAACAGCTTCTAATTTTAATGTATGAAAAAGTTAGCGAAACAGTTTTTGGGATTCTCCATAGCCGCGATAGGCGTGCTGTGGATTCTGAACGTCACCGGAGTGATCGGCTTCGACATATTCTTCCGTGGCTGGTGGACACTCCTTATTATTCTGCCTTGCACCGCACACCTGATCGTCCATCCTAACTGGGGATCTTTCAGCGGCATAGCCCTCGGAGCGATACTGCTGCTTCAAGCGCAAGGCTATATTGACTGGTCGGTGTTCTGGAAACTGTGCCTCGCGATCATATTCATCGCTTTCGGCATTATGTTGATTTTTTCCAAGAGCGGCCGTCCGGAGAGTTGGAACTGCCACGACTCCAGAGGAGGTTGCTCGATCATCTCCCGCGATGGAAGGAATATCCTGAAGATCTCATCGGCTTTTGGCGAGCAGAACCGTCGTGTCGAGGCTGAGGAGTTTGACGGGGCGGACATAGAAGCCTCTTTCGGCTCAGTCCGCTTGGATCTCCGCAACGCCATATTCAATGAAGATGTGGAGGTTCGGGTGAAGGCAAGTTTTGCAGGTGTGGGAATATATGTCCCGAAAGATGTCAATGTCGATGTCCGTTCCAATTCCGCCTTCGGTGGCGTGAACAACAAGACCGCCGACCGTTTCTGTCAGCAGACCGGCTCCCACACCATCCACCTCATCGCCGAATGCTCCTTTGCCGGCGTCGAGGTGATGTAGGCTATTTCTCCGAACCGAGAATCTGCGTAGTATGATCCTTGGTGTTGACTTTTCCGATGGCATCGATGATGATTCCGTCCTCATCGATCACATAGGTAGTCCTCAATGTCCCGTATGACTCCTTTCCGTAGAGCTTCTTGAGCCCCCAAGCCTCGTAAGCTTTCAGAATGGCGCACTCCGGATCGCACACCAGATGAAAAGGCAGAGAATATTTCTCTATGAATTTCCGGTGCGAGGCCTGTGAGTCCTTGCTGACTCCAAGCACCTGATACCCAAGCGCAAGATAGCGATGATAGTTGTCCCGCAGGTCGCAAGCCTCCGCCGTACATCCCGGAGTGCTGTCCTTCGGGTAAAAGTAAAGCACAAGTTTCTTCCCCTTGAAATCATTGAGGCTTACCTCGTTGCCATTCTCGTCCGCACCTATGAACTCCGGTGCCTTTGTTCCTGTCTCCAACATATTCCTGAATATTCGTTAATAATAAAATCGTCAGACTTTTTGTAGAGAGTTTTCTGGCGCCGCGGTCTATTTCAACCCCTCGCAGGTCGCCTTGATGACCTCCGCCACTTCCTCCCGGTTGTCGATGTTGACCTGATACGTCGCCTTTGCCCCCTCGTAAGGAATCGCCTCCGGCATCCCGAACCTCTCATTGGTCTTGGTCTTCTTGACCAGGACCCGATTGTCGTAGATTCCACCGAAATATTTCCCCTGCCAGTAAAGCAGAAACTCTCCCATCATCGGCTTCGTGCAAATCCCCTCCAGCATCCCCATCTGCTCCACCGCGAAATCCCTGTAATCCTTGCTTGTCATACTAACTACTTCGTCTTTCGCGCAAGCGCTTCCACAGCAGCCTTGTCAAGGCCGGTACAACTGACGATGAACTCGATAGGTGTGTTTGCCCCTATCATACGTAATGCTATTGCCTCCCGTTCGGCAACCTTGCCTTGCTCCAGTCCTTGCTCCAGTCCTTGCTCCAGTCCTTGCTCCAGTCCTTGCTCCAGTCCCTGCTCCAGTCCCTGCTTGATCCCTTCCTCTCGCCCGAACTCCTTGGCGTAGGCTATCTGGTAAGTGTCCCGGTCGTTTATCATATTGCTATTAACAGCCATAAAGATAGTAGTTTTAGTTGGTTAAACAAATTGTTGCCTCTATTATATTCGTTATTTGGATGTGGACAAACACGTTGATGTGATTTATGCCTCGCCGAAATCAGATGTGTATTCCATTGCATATGAGAATGGTCAGAAAGAAGTTTTCAGAGCGAATGACGACATATCCGAGAGTCTTATTGATGGTCAGATGACATACAATAGTTGGCGGGGAGACGTTAGTATAAATGGTGTCTGCATTGATGCCAGCCGATATTTATCACCTGAAGATTACCGTCGATACAAATCTGGACGCTTATTTGAGACCACAGGCTCCATTATGATCGGTGTTGGTGCTGGATTCGCTTTATGATGGCTTGTCGGTTCTGCCGTAGGTGGAGGTCTTGATGAAGACGGTACTGTATATGGTATCTGTGCTGGATTGGTTCTATTGGGGCTTCCTCTGGATTTAGTGGGTTCGTCTATGATAAAGAAATCCATAAGGAGTTTCAATTCCGCTAATGGGTTTGCCGAGAGAAATATTGAAGTTAACCTTGGTGTACAGAATTACGGTTTAGGACTCGCTTTGAAATTTTGAGTAAGTCTTTCCCTGAGTTGGATATGAGGATATTAGTGGCTTTTCGCCATGCAATTTGCCTTTTTGCCAAGTTGTGGCTAATGAACAAATTGTGCATTGCTGTGTTGCATAATCGCCGTTGAAAGTAATATTCGTGTGTGTCTGAGTCTCAGCTCCATAATGTGGAATGTCAGTCAAGCTCATATATTATTTCCTAAATTAAACTCACGTCCTCCAAAAGCGTGAATATGACAGGAATGCGCTCGTGAAGGGAGCATTGTCCTTCTAAAAGCGTGATTTACACAAGTTAACGCCTGTGAAGGAGCGTTCGTTTAACTGGACTACACATCCATTCTCCTTGGGAAATTATATATCTGTTGACTTATCTTTCCACTTATCGTACCAACGTCCAGATGATTGCCAGCAGACAAATTCACAAAGATAACAGTGTCGTTAATGGCATATAGTGCCTTTAAGATTAGCTATGCATAATATACTGTGGCTTTGCGGACCATTCCATAATATGCCCATAACGCTTAGGTGCGAGAACATATTCACACATAGAAGAACAATCCCCCTGGTTATCAAGTTGATGGTGTTTCAGGTGCGTTTGGTTTCTCGCACCTGGAAGTTCTGAACACAAATAGAACGCCTTACACCGAGGCCGCCGACTCACAGGTGTGTGAATATACTCGCACCTAGAACACTAACTATCTATTTGTCAGAGGGATGCTGTTTTAGGTACGTATGATTTTTCATACTTGGAAGAATGATCTCCATTTGCTTTATTGAACAGAAAAATATACGGCCGAAGGCCTTCCTGTTTATCAAATATACCGGGACACACCGTATGGTATAGGAAGTGCTCTTCTGGTGTGCCAAATGAACTAAGAGGCAAGAAGCAACATTCCTGATTCTCATTCACCAACCTTGGCGTGTGGTATAATCGACTCAGATCCAAGTGGCTGTTGTTCCGGGTGAAAAAAGGAGCGTTTGACACCCGAAAAGTCATTACAAATTGGGGTCGGGTGCAGAAAGCCACTTTTTTCACCCGATGAATAGGCCCGAAATCTTCTTCCTTTCCTTGTCTGTTAGTTTATTGTATGGCTACGATGAAAATTAAGCCCTTGACATACAAATTATCGCATCGGATGTCGACAGGCCGCAATTACTTAAACATCAGTACTATAAAACAAAAAAAACATATAGTAACCAAACCTAAATAGGACTGGCCGAGGCGAGTATGGATCTCCTTTTCAACGAAGGCCCCGATTCAATCTCCTATATAGTAACTTAAACTGGCCGTGGCAATGGAATGGTGAGCTGGATACTTCCAGCCTACATAGTTCCCTAAAATAAAAACTGGCCGAAGAAGTTCCCCCGGCCAGCCTGAGTTGGGATATTCAGAAAGATTACTTCTTTTCAACATAGGCGCAGATGACACCCCAGAGGGAGAAGTCGTTTTTGTACTCGACCTCAAGCTCCTGCTCGACACCGTTCTTCCAGAGGTGGGCGATGTTGATCGGGTTGTACTCAGAGTCATAGCCGGCGCTTTCGTTACCGGCCACATAGATGTCATTTCCTGCGACAGCGAGACCAACGCCTTGGCAGAGAGTCGTTTCGGCGACTTTCTGTGCGCCTGCTGATGTCCAGATGTAAGGGCAGATGTCCTCGGCTGAGTTGGTCTCGGTCATATTCCCTTCGATGACATATTCTCCGTCCTTGACGTAGAGGCCGGTGACCTCTGTTCCGACGTAGTCGGTGAAGTCCTGTGCCACACCGTCAATCCAGAGAACGCCTTTCCATCTTCCGCCTGACTCTTTCTCGGATCCGGCCGCATAGACCTTCCCGCCATCGATGCAGATGGCGTTCACCTTCGCTACCGTGTTGCCGCTTGTAAGGCTCTGAGCCACACCGTTTTTCCAGATGGTGGCAATGCCACCCTGCTTGTTGCTGGCCGGCTGCACATATCCACCGACATATACATCCTTGCCATCGGAATAGATGCAGTACGCCAACGCGTCAGTCTTACCGTCCGTAAGGTATTGAGGCTGACCGTTTGTCCAAAGGATGGCCCGCCTGTCATAGTCAGGAGTGTCGAATCCCGCGGCATAGACCTTCCCGTCAGCGACAGTCACCGCAATCGGGGATGTGGAATACTTCCCGTCGCTGATGACGGTCTTTTCCGCCTTGTCTTCCTCACCTGCCTTGAATTTCCAGATCACGCCGACATTCTGGTGATAAGGCTCATAGTAACCGTCATCCACAAGGTCACCTGTCGCCTCGCAGCCCGCGATGTAGATAGTCTCGCCGTCAGCATAGGCTCCGTTGCAGAAAGCGTCATAACTCCCGTCGGAGAGGAGGATCCTCTTGCCGTCCTTCCAGATTGTCGCATAGTAGTAACCCTTCCCTGGAACGGCTTCCTGTCCGACCGCATAGACAACGGTATCTTTAGGTGTAACAGGAACTTCCGGTTCCGGATCGGGTGTCGGTTCCGGTTCGGGAGTGTCAGGATTGTCCTTCCCGCAGGAAACCATCACCGCGGAAACAATGCAGCAGAGCGCCGCCGCAAAAAACATTTTACGTCTCATATTTGTAATAAATTTGTCAGGTGTCTTCCAAAGAAACTTCAGCTCCTTGCAAAAAGCTTTGGAATCTTGGAGCACCGTTGTTCGTTTTACAAAAATCAGCTTGGCACGGGGATGCCATATCGCAGCCTTTCCCCGGATTGGAAACATAATCCCATCCGGCAGCGCAAAGTCTGTGAAAATATCTTGAATATGCAAGGGTTTTCACGATTGGCAAGTGCCGTGAAGAACCGGCAAGAGTTGGTGTGTGTATGTTCTCTCTATAAATTAAAGGAAATATATATAAGTTGACTATCTTCCTCCGTATCGTGCCGACATCCAAGCGTTTACAGGCATACAAAAAAAACTCACTAAGGTAACTGTATCTGTTAATGGTATATAGCGCCTTCAAAACCAATCAGACATAATATTGTGCGGATCTAAGGCTCGGCATACCATAATATGCCGTAACGCTCAGGTGCGCGAATATATTCATACCTGGAATATCAACTCGTTAGCAATCAAGTAAATGCCGTTTCAGGTGCGAATGGTTTCTCGCACCTAGAAGTCCGGAACGCCAATAGAACGCCCTGTACCGGGGGCACTGACTCTTAGGTGTGTGAATATATTCATACCTGAAACACCAACTCGTTGGTTGTCAAGTGAATGGCGCTTTAGGTACGCATGGCTATTTCATACATGGAAGACCGGTCCCCTATTGTTTTTGGACAGAAAATGTACGTGAGGCCTTTGTATGCACATTTTGCCCCTTATTTTACACTTCCATCTTGCTGATATTTAATAATTTACAAGTAAATGTTAGAATAAGAGATTTTTTTTACACTTATTATACATCTCGCTCCGGAAGAAGAATCTGGTTTGCTTTCTCTTCGAAAAGATATCGAGACACCCAATAAGCATACAAAGCGATGGAATAAAGAGAAACGTGTTGTCATCAACTATAATCGGATCTCAATCTTTGAACGCTGGCTTCTGAATCATTGTAAGGAACTCATTCTTGTCAAGTCCCCGAAAAGACAGTAAAAACTTGAAGATCGTCATTTACTGTGTCATTTACTCTGCCATTTGCTGTGTCAAGGTTGGCAGAGTATGGCTATGCTCAATTCGTGCAATCGTCACTTGCGCAAATCAGAGGACCTCTTTCTGAAAAAGCTATGGCAATCAGTTGATTATCTCGTTATGCTAATTATAGTATGTTGATAACTTTAGTATATATTCATACTTTTGTCAAGTAAAGCAAGAACAACACATAAAATGGATAAACAGCCTATTTTGCTGCACTTTGGCCAAAGCGTCCAACAGCACCGAAAGGCGCTTGGCCTATCGCAAGAACAACTTGCGGACAAGGCCGGTGTTCACCGCACATACATCGGTATGATTGAACGTGCCGAAAAGAATATTACGCTTTGCAATATGGAGAAGATTGCGAAGGCTTTAGACATCTCGATTTCATCATTATTGGATTAGATTACACAACATAAATAACTATTATATGCCTCAGCCATCTATGACATCAAAAAAATCGCCTCTACTTCTATCATTCCAAGTAGGAAATGATTATATGATAGGGGTGTACCAAGGCTCTTTATCCCAGTTTGATATCATCGTAAAATATAAACAGAAAGAAAATGGGGTATGGAGTCGGCTTCGAACTCCCAAACATATTCATTGGGCTGTTGATATAATCATTAAACAGCATATGGTGCCAGTTGTTACTCAACTTTTTATAGATGAACTTATTGCTCTTTGGAATCAAACTGCTCCAATAACTTCTTTAGCTGAACGTAATCAGTTTCTCAACGCACAGTCTTTGCTTCTCTCAGCAAATGCTATCGCACGAAATTATCAAAACCTCAATGGCAAAGGAGAGTATTCAGTCGAGTTTTTGTGTATTCTTGCAATTCTGTTGATGAGGCAAGAGAAGACAAACAATCCGAATGCCTATATGTTCAAGAATCTCCTTGAGGCACTGAAAGCAAAGGATGATATTTTTAAGATAGTATCAGTGGCGACACATCGTTAGAACGGCAACCCTGCACCAAAATAAACAGGCGGCTCGCCGAGAACACGAATATCCTTATCCTCGAAGATTTTTGCCTGTTTTTGTAGTTTCTCCAGATACTCAGTGCGAAGAGACCAATTGTCAAGTTCTTCTCTTCGAGCTTTGCTGATCTCCAGAAACTTATCCTCCATATCTATTCCCAAAAATCTGCGCCCCAGCAGGTTGGCTGCTATGCCTGTCGTGCTACTGCCGGTAAATGGATCCAATATCCAAGCTCCCGGCTCTGTGGAAGCTTGAATAATTCTCGAAAGTACGCATAAAGGCTTCTGTGTAGGATGCTTTCCACACGATTTCTCCCATCGTGCTATAGCAGGAAGCGTCCACACATCACGCATCTGTGTACCACCATTTATTTCCTTCATCAGCTCATAATTGAAGTAATGAGCCACTTTCTGCTCCTTCCGAGCCCATAGAATATATTCTGCTGAATATGTGAAATATCTACACGAAAGATTTGGTGGGGGATTGGTCTTCACCCAAGTAATGCAATTCAGAATCTTGAATCCAAGTTCCGTCAGACACCGTGCTATGGAAAAGATGTTGTGATAAGTGCCGCTTACCCAAATTGTTCCGTTGCCCTTTAGCTTTTCTCGGCAGGCTGAAAGCCAAGCCTTATCGAACAGGTAGTCTTCCTCAAATCCCTTAGATTTATCCCAGTCACCTTTATTCACGGACACCATTTTTCCGCTCTGAACGCTGATGCCCCCATTAGACAGGTGATATGGCGGATCTGCGAAAATCATATCAAACTTAAACTCAAATTGAGACATCAGCTCGATACAATCCCCTTTAACCAAAGTGAAATCCTTATTACCGGACTTGAAGAAAGGTGTAATCATTTTTGAATCAGCTTTGAAATAACGCCATCTTCCAAATCCTTGATATTATAGAGGTTCTCAAGGACATCGAAAGTCTCTTTCAGATTATTCCGAGCATTTACCCATCCTTGACCATCAGTGAACCATACAAATTTGAAGAAATCCAAATCCCTGGTCTCCAATGTTATTGTCTTATAACTCCGTGCGGTCTCATTCAGTTTGGAACCAGGACTAGAATAGAAGTTCGTCTCAATGCCATAAATCATATTCGGACATTTGATGACAAAATCGAATCTCTTCTCAGCATTTCCGTTATTGGAGATTGAAGACAGATCCGCGTTCCATTTCTCCTCAATCTCGTGAATATACATTTCCTTGAAATAAGTCTCTCCTTTTACAAGGCCAGCTTGAACGAGATAACTCTCAACAAGATCTTCCATCAAATGACCACCACGATTCTTGCGTCCGTTGGAATCAAGTCCAGTCTCGACACCAGTCACATAGTCCACCAGATTATTAATCAGATGATTCTCCATAAGATCGAACAGTCCAGTCTTTCTCATAAAGACCTTATACTGAGATGTTGGATAGTTCCTTGTCGCGAAATTATAGCAAAACTGACCCTCTTCATCCCTTGCGAAAATATCCATCTCGCGTTTAGCCAGAAGTATAGGGATGCACTTTAGAGTCTCTGGGTAACGCTCGATTATATTCTCAAAATCAACCTCGATATTTCGAGATCCGATCAATGAATTAAGAATGTTCAGTTCAATCTTGATCGCATCAACATTGGCAAACACTTTGGGAAAGTCAATGTAATATTTATAATCGGCAATAGAGTTGCGGAACTCACCAAGCCAAGCGTTAAAATCCCTCATATAATGTGCTATATTATGTTGGTTATCATTATTTCGGATAACTTTCCTCGTCCAGCCGCATTGGCATTAATCATTCTGGATGCGGAAACACGTTTGATGCTGAACCTTTGATAGATACGGTCAAAGAAGTTGCCGGAAGTTGTATCTTTTGTAGGATCTGAATTGCTGGCGACAAACAGAGCCTTCTTTTCCGCAATGCGATTGCAGAAATCCCTCAAACGAATCTGTTCTTCATCGTCAAACCCCTCCTTTGAATATGAAGTAAATGAAGATGTCACCGTAATAGGCTTGTAAGGAGGATCAAAATAGAAAACAGAATGTTCATCGGCATACACCTCTGTCTGGGCAAAATCCCCACAAAGGATCGTCACCCGTTTAAGAAGTTCTGAATCAGCCCTCAATGTCTCTGCGTCACAAATTTTCGGGTTAGCATACCGCCCAAACGGAACATTGAACGCCCCTTTTGAATTGACTCGATACAGTCCGTTAAAGCATGTCCTATTCAGGAATATGAATAATGCGGCAGTCTCGACATCGCTCTCCGGATGCTCATTGTAGCGACTACGCTTCCCGAGGAAGTAATCTTTCCTGTCGTCATCATCCATAGCTTGATATTCTGCCTGATACTCTGCTAATACATCGATCAGTTCCTCAACCTTATTCTTGATGACAGAATAAGTGCAAACAAGTTCTCGGTTGATGTCATTGATGATGGCCCGTTCAATGTTCGGAAACTCCTGAAGAATCCAGAATAACACAGCACCGCCACCAACAAAAGGCTCCACATAAGTAATGCCTTTTCTTCTGCTCAAATCAACAGGCAGCGACCGTCTCACCTCATCAAGAAGCTGAGATTTCCCACCAACCCATTTCACAAAAGGCTTAGCCTTAACGTTATCATCTTTCAAAACCATTTCCCAAAGTCCTTTTGAAAGCAAATATACTACAAACTTTTGATATTTATAGTATGCAATTGTAAAAACCGAACCTCTTTGGAAGCTTATATTGAAATGATTCGAGAAAAAGTGTAGTGCAAACGGAAGTTCTCTTATAGTGAAAGAAAATGTGGATATTCTTTATTGACGCTTTTATGGCTGCACTCATTCTTGTCAATAACACATATTGTGACTCGAACACGATACGAGAATAAAATAAAAAGATAGCACCGTTGATGAACTTAACATTCAAATACTGCTAAATTGCCTCTGGAATTGTTCCCACAGAACAATATTTATGAATAAATGATGCGTTGCAACAGGAATCGTCGCAGCGCATCATATTTTAGTCTAAAAGAACATTTCAGGTTTTAGGCTTACTTCTTTTGCTCACCTTTACTATCTGATCTGTTGCTTCTCACATGAGGTCTTACATGTACAATCTTTCCGTTAACCTCACGGTCATATCCTGGAATACGATTGAACTTACGTCCTTCTGCATCTTTTGCCATAATAGCTCGTAACCTGTCCTTAGCAGGGGTCTTAATGTCAGCATGTTTCAGGCTGACGTTCTTTATGAGATTATTCTGCCTATGTCTTTTTCTGCCTCTAAATTTTTCACACCACAAAACCCTGTTGTTTTGAATGAAATAGTGCGATTTACAAACAAAACTCCAATTCCCTATTGAAGGATTGAGCGAAATAGTCTCACCGT
>OHZS01000012.1_pt1 | contig 90511 bp, 73 predicted proteins | sample 1580521 | NCBI WGS metagenome assembly OHZS01 (sample SAMEA3882503, study PRJEB24775) | human gut metagenome | biome: human-associated habitat; feature: intestine environment; material: feces | place: Netherlands | collected 2009/2010
GGTACTTCCAACGGGGGTAAAAAGTGGCGAATGGTACTTTTTCAAGTGGACTCAATAATTAACACTAAAAACGAATTCGACATGAAAAATCTAAATCCGACGATAGAACTGGAGCAGATTCTTGGGGGACAGATCTATGACGCGCTGCAGGGGGGAGTGGTTGAGGCGGTGCTCAAGAAGGCCAAGCTGAACAGCGGGGATGAGTACTGGAGGAGCAACATGGAGGGACACAGCATCAAGATCACGAAGCCGTTGCTGGGGGATCTTTATGCGCTGTGCCATGAGGTTAAGGAGAGACTGGGCTTCGAGGAGGCTGTTGACTTCTATGTGTCGGGTGACTCGACGGTCAACGCGTTTTCTGTGGCGGCCGCTGAGGAAGGGATGCCGCACATCGTGAACCTGAACTCCTCGCTGGTCAGCCTTATGACCGAGGATGAGCTTCGGTTTGTCATCGGACATGAGCTGGGACACCTCATCAACCGGGACAGCGCGCTCAAAAGACTGATAATGTTCGTGTTCCCGCCGGACAACACAACGCCGCCTATGACCCTTCATTACAAGATCAGGCTTCATGACCAGCTGGCCGAGCTTGTGGCTGACCGCTATGGCTACATGGCTGTCGGGAAGGTGGACGCATGCGTGACGGCTTTCTTCAAGATGGCGTCCGGGCTGGATCTGGCCAAGATGAATGTCAGCATGGATGCCTTGCTGGAGGACAACAGCAGACATCTGGACTATTTCCTTAAGGACAAGGGACTCAACCGAGCGTCACATCCTGTCAATCCGATCAGGGTGCAGGCTCTGAATCTGTTCGCCGGGGCGGAGTCCGAGGAGGAGCTTTCAGCAGGCATGGAGCCGCTGATCTCGATCCTGATGAAGGTCGGGAACTCACCGATCGACGAGTACATGGCCGATTTCATAGCCTCGGTCGGACTGATAGTGGCTGGAGTGGACAACGAGGTCACAAGCGAGGAGGTCAACCACATCATCAGCACATTGGCCCCGATGACGATCTTCCCGCGTGTCTATCTGGATGAGATCGCGAAGGCGAATGTCAGCGAAGTGTTCTCCAAGGCGATCACGGCCATTCTGGATATTGATCCGGGCATGAGAGGTCCCATGCTGCGCTATGTGATGTCTTTGGTGCTGTCTGACAAGGACATCGCAGAAAAGGAACTGGAGTTCATCTATTCGTTCGGAGCCAATCTTGGATTCGGCGAGAAGGAAATCTCGACGATGTTCGCCGAAACAATCCAGCGGGAATATGTCCCGAGCCTTAACTCGATCTGTTAGCGTCTCTTCGGTCTGATGATCGACAAGGTGATACTGGACATCGCGCACAGCGATGACTACACGGACTATCTTTTCATGACCGCCGCTCTGACCAACAGCAGGGTCATTCCGCTGATTGATCCTTCGGCGGAGGAACTGAGGAGGCAGAGCGACGGCAACGCATTCATATTCAAGTGCCGCAATTCCAGAAAGGCTCTTGAAAGCGGGGACGTGACAGTCCGTGCGGATCAATATTCACACACCATTCTGGTGCTTTCGCGGATTTATTTGGATGACGATGGGGAGATTGACGCAGGCAATGCCGAGATCGTGAGGAGCCTGATCCAGAAGGCCGCCACCGATGTGCTGGAGTCGGCGGAAAACCTCAAGGAGGTTTACAGGCTCCACTTCCCGACGTTCTGGGCTGAAAGGGAGCGGATCTACGGAAATCCGAGGTTTTTCTACGCCCGCACGGGAATATTCAACCGCCAAATCTACAAGGAAGTCCCTTTGGGCGTGATAATCAAGGCGATAGAGGAAGCGCCCGATCTTTTCAGATCCGGGTCCATTGGTGGCTGCCATTGCAAGGAAAGGCCGATTCTCATTGATTATGAATATGATTACGCAGCCCTTGACGAGTGTGTCCTGCACACATGGTGCCCGACATGCCGTTCAAGGCGTGGCTTCAAGGTGCGGAACTTTGATCTTGAAAGGGCCTGCTCGGCATTCATCGGACGGATCCATAATGAATATGACAAAGGGCAGGGATTCAGCACATTGAGCCTGTTCGACGTGCTGGACGCTCTCTCATCATAGTCTCATCGTAGTCTCATCGTGCAGACCCTGCCGGAGCGGGACATCCAGCCGGAATTTCTCCTGTACGCCTCCGCACTTTCGCAGACCCACAGGATCTCCGCCTTGAAATTGTCGGGAATGACGGGTGGGGGAGCCTCTCCGTCCGTGACAATGACCAGACCGTCGTAGCCTCCTTTCGCCGCATAGTCCACCGGCACCTGGAAATCCGTTCCTCCACGGCCGAACGCAAAAGTTTCCTTGAGGGCATGTCTGAGCCTGTCTTTGACCGTGACATACATCTCGAACTGGATGACGTCAATCTCCGTGATTCCGTACTTGAACGCGCTGTTGGCAACGCCCAAAAAATAGCCCAGCGCCTCGCTGGACACCGAACCGCTGACATCCAGCGCGACAAGAATACGGCTTGTGAACCGACGGACGGACCCCATGTTCTCGAATCCTGTCCTGCGTGACGGGCGCATCCTTGTCAGCCTTCTGTCCATTGAAAGCACCGAGGATCTGAACCCCGCAAGCACGTTTTTCCAGTTGATCGATGCCTGGGATGAGGCCTTCACACTTTCCAGCAGGTCGCCGGTCAACGATCCCCAGTCCTTTATTCCTTCAAGGACTCCGTTGACGAGCGCTATCTGGAGAGGGTCGTCGTCCCAAAGTTCCGACACATCCCGCAGCGAAGGATCGCCTGACGGAATGACGCCTTCTTCCATGGCTTTCTCGACTTTTCGGGAATATGCCTCATAGGAGAGTCCGGCCTCGAATCCTGAACCATCTGCTGTCTGCAGGTTGAAACGGGAGAACGTGTAGTTGTCGCTGATCACAAGGTTGCTTCCGAAGACCATCGCCTCCCCTCGGCAACCGTCCGGACGCCGCTCGTAGGGGTGCTTCAGCATGATGCGTAGCACTTCCGTCCTCAATGCCTCCTCCAGGGCGTCGTCGGACATCTCACGGACAAAATCCGGATTACATTCGATCCTTCCGCCTCCGCTGCGCACGGGACAGCGCATCTTGACGTTCCCGGCGATCTCATGCGAGCAGATCACGGCGAATAGAGCGGGCTCGGTGACGAACCAGCGTTTGATGATCCTCTCAATGCGGTCTTCCATCTACTTGAGGCCTTTGACGAAACGGACCAGTGTGATTGTCAGAGTCCGGCATTCCTTGGCCATGAAAGCCACGGCCTTGGGGTAGGTCCGGCGGACATAAAGGTTGGCGAAATGCGCGGCGGCTTCCTTGTGGGAGCCAGTAAGGCATTCAAAATAGTCCACGAGGTTTTGTTTGACATTCTTCATGTCGGTCTCCGTGACTTTCTCGACCTCAAGGCATCTGAATATGCTGTCGTTCACTGTTGACAACTCGTGCAGCGAGTAGCCGTCGATTCTGTCCCTGACGGAATGGAAACTGTACAACACATCCTTTCCGCTGGCCAGCCTGTTCATTGTCACGCTGCTTCGGAACGCGACGGTGGCCTTTGCCCCGACAATCGCCGCGATGGCTTTTTGATGGACAGGAGTCATCGTCTCGACTCCCGAGATGATGTCTGACACTCGTTTCCATGCCCTGCGGTCCGGGGTCTTGTCCAGCCCGGTGTCCTCGTTCTCTTTCATGTCCGGGTTCCTGTCCAGCCAGACAGGGTTATCCTCGATGAAATCCATGACCCGTCTGTCCACTCCGTTGCGTCCCGCCCACAGAAGCCATTCCTGGACTGTAGGCTGGAAATTCACAATGTCGAAACGGCTGACCAGAGCCGGGTCCAGGTCCGTGAGCTGGTACCGGTCGCCCTCGTTGACCGCGCTGATGATCCGGCTCCCTTCCGGCAGCCGGCGTCCGGCCAGTGTCCTGTTGAGGGCCAGGTCCATGATGGTCTGGAGAATCTCCGGACGTGCCCTGTTCAGCTCGTCCAGAAACAGGACGATCGGCTTGCCGTCCAACGGGAACCAGTAAGGGGGCATGAAGTCGGTCTTGCCGGTCTTCTCGTTTCTCGCCGGGATGCCTATGAGGTCTCCGGGATCAGCCATCTGGCCGAGGAACAGAGGGACAACGGGCATGCCGCGAGAGTTGAAATATTCAGTGAGAATCTCTGACTTCCCGATCCCGTGCCGTCCGACCAGCATGATGTTGTGGCTGGCAGGTATCAGGTCAAGGAGCTGCAGAAGCTCGGTTGTGTTTACTCTTATGTTAGACATGGCCATTCGTATTCAGAAACCGATCTTCCCTTTCTTGGAGTCCCATTTGAAGGTCTCGATGTCGGCCAGCTGTACCTGATGGGACTTCGGTGGCCGGGCGAGGCCGGATTCGCGGAGGATTACCTGCTGGTAGATTGTGCGTGACATGAGTTTCATGGTTCTGGCCGACGCTCCGATCGATGAGTTCAGGGATTTCAGGAAGCCTTTGATGTGCCTTTCGGCGGCCGGACTGAAGCTGACCAGGAACTTTTCGAGACATCCGCAGAGAATCTGGAAGAGCTCGTCAGGGGTGAAGTCTTTGAAGACCAGAGTGTGGTCGAACTCATAGACTCCGCCGTCAGAGAGCTGCTCGGCCACGTTTTTGTTAGGAGCGTCCAGCTCGGCGAGGATCAAGGCGCATTCGCCTCCGCTCTCGATGGTCAATTCCTTGACTTTCAATCGGATCTGCTCGACGCTGCGACCGTAGTAGCTTCTTGTGCCGTCAAATTTGGAATCATCCACGTCAATGAATATCAATCCGTTGCAAGACTTCTTCACCGCCTCCTGAAGCACGGCGTCACAGTCTGACTCTGAGACATTGAATATTCGTTCACCCTTTATCTCGGTTATGTGGCTGTTCGCGATGAGGCGCATCCCCTTAAGGATCTCCGCCATAATCTCCGCCACCGTGCTCTTGCCGGTTCCGCTCTTGCCGATGAATCTCCAGGACAGAAGCCCTTTGCCGACGTAAGGCTCGCCGATAGAGTGGAGGTAGCGGGCGGATTGGACAAAATTATGGATCGCATGCTTGACGTTTGGCAAACCCGCGAGGCTGTCAAGTCTCTTCAGCGCCTCGTCGATCGCCACATCGTCAAAGATGACATCTTTCTGGGCCTTGTTGACCACAACATCCTCGGGTAGGATCGTGCTGAGATCTTCGGCGGTGGGATTGTCCATCTTTGCTGTCCTTGCCCCAAGAGTCGCGAGTATCTCGTTCTGCAGGAGATTGGACACGAAACGTCCGTTGCCGAAGCGAGGGGACGGCTTCTCGGATTCGGCCCGGATGATGGCCTGCATATTCAGTTCCGCCCCTTCGGTCAGGTTGAATCCTTGCCTATGGATCATCAACTTGCCTATCTCAAGGAGCTCGTCGGTCGTGTAGTCCTCGAAATTGAAGACATTCGGGAAACGGCTTTCTATTCCTTCATTGCTTTCCAACAGCTTTTTCATCGGAGCCGTGTAGCCGGCAAGGATCACGACCATGTCAAGGTTGTTTTTGCCGAGTTCCGTAAGCAGCGAGTTCATCACTATCCGCCCGAAATCCCTTTCGCCGCCTTCGGCCAGTTGGTAGGCCTCATCGATGAAAAGGATATTGCCTCGTGCCCTGGCCAGAAGATTGTTCATCTTGTACTCCGTTTCCCCTATATACTGTCCGACCATCTGGCTTTTCTCCGTGCGGATGACCCGCCCGACGGACAGGATCCCCCATTCGGCGAACACCTTGCCTATGATCTCCGCGACTGTGGTCTTTCCTGTTCCGGGATTCCCGAGAAAGGCCATGTGCAGACGCGGCATGCTGGTCGGGAGACCGAGTTCCATCCGCCTTGATGCCAGCCTCACGGCGTTGAGGTAGTCCTTGACCCTTGTCTTTATCCTCGCAAGGCCTATGAGGTCATCAAGTTCCGCCATTCCGTCACCAGAGCTGCCATTGATCGAAGGGATGCTTTCCGCCACGACAAGCCCCAAGTCATCAGCGATCTCGGGATCCTCGCTGTCCGCTATCCTCTTGTACATGGCCGGGATGATCTTCTCGTCAAAAAGACGCTGCACAAACCTGGCGTTCTCAAAGTTCGGTCCTCGCTGGTTGTACTTGTGAAGGAGGAACATCTCAAGTTTCTTCTTTGCCTGCGGGGCAAGATGCACATCCCTTTCCTCGCAGCATCTGTCCACGATCCGGTACAGTTCCTCCGGCTTGAAGTCCTCCATGTAAACCGGTTCCTGGAAATGCTCCCTGAGTTCAGGATAAGCGGCGAGCAGGGACTCCATCCCCTGTGGCTCTCCGGTCAGCACGAGCATCCAGTTGGATTGTTTCGCCGGGTCGTTCAGCTCGTCGATGAGACTACGTACGATCTGTTGCTCGTTGTCGATGGGCTTGTTCTCGCTGTGATAGAGCTCATGTGCGTTTTCAAAGACGAGGACACCTCCGATGGCGTAGTGTATCTCACTGGTGATGGTGCTGTTGGACACTTTGGCAAGATTGGTCAGCCTGATGCTGTTCTCGGGCAGCATGCCGAGGGCGTGATAGATTTCCGCCAGATACTTGACACAACAGGATTTCCCGGTGCCGGGATTCCCGATGAGTATTGTGTGCATCGTGGGCAGATTCTTCTTCAGCCCTAAGGCGTCCCGGATTTCCGCGACACCATGGAGGCTGATGATACCCTCCATCCTTCTCTTGAGGTTGTTCCAGCCCGGCATCTCATTCATTCTGCCCAGAACCTCTCTGGCCGAGAGATCTTCCGGCTCCGATGATTCCGGCTCCGACTCTGATTCCGTCTCGTTTTCGGTTTTGTCTTCCGGGACGGAGTCAAGGGCAAGCATTTTCTCCAGATCTTCATCGTATTCCGATTCGGATTGTCTTTTCTGCCCCAACTTCCAGAGTGCGTAGGACATGCAGAAATGGAAAAGTGTTTCGTCCATCAAATCCCCGATCAAGGACTCCTCGATGTCCGATCTGTCCATTCCGTCTTCTATCCTGCTGTCAATCAGCTCCATCAGCCTCTGTTGCTCGGGATTGGGATTCTTGAACATCTCTGAATGATCGGTAGGCAGTGTGAACATGATATCGTGTGGTTTGTTATTCACGTGCAAAAATAACAAATTAATCCCTCAAATCACCACACGTGACGATGAATCATCACAAATGTCACATCATCCTGCCGAATCGCCGCAGGTCGGAGCGGTAGCGGGCGTAGAAGAAGATTCCGGCGAGGGTGAGGCCGATAGGGAAGCCCATCCATATTCCGTGGATGCCGAGACCTGCCTTGAAGCCAAGAAGGTAGGCGGAAGGGATGGCGATGAGGTAGTAGCTGACAAAAGCCGCGTACATGATCGGCTTGACGTCCTGGATGCCTCGCAGCACATTGGCGAAACAAAGCTGGAGGCCGTCGCCGAACTGGTAGGCGAAGAGCAGGAAGAAAAGCGACACTGCAAGGGCTGTAACCTCAGGGGAATCACTGAATATTCCTGCGGCCTGGTAGCGGAAGCAGTAAAGCAGCACCGACAGCGTGGCGGAGATGCCGAGGGTCATGAAGTATCCTTTGCGGGCATATTCACGGACAGACTTCAAGTCCTTTCTGCCGAAGGCGTTGCTGACGAGGATCGAGACGGCGAACGAGAGTCCCTGCATCATCAGGAAGAAAAGCTGCGAGATGGTGATGACCACCTGATGGGCGGCCAGCTGGATGACTCCCAGCCAACCTGCCATCACAGCCGCGAACGTGAACGTGGAGGATTCCAGGGCCATCTGGATGCCGACCGGGTAGCCCATCTTGAAGACCCCCTTCATCTTGTCGCGGGAAAGGAGAGCATCCTTGATCGCGCGGGCATATTCATTCATCTTTTTTGACTTGAATATGTACACGGCGAACACTATGAGAATCAGCACTCTGGAGACGAGTGTGCTGATGCCGGCCCCCGTGAGACCCATCTCCGGGAATCCGAGTCTGCCGTAGATCAGCACCCAGTTTCCAAAGATGTTGAGTATGTTGCCGATCATCAGCAGCGTCATAGAGATCATCGGGCGGCAGATTCCGTCTGTGAACTGTTTGAGGACATTGAATCCGAGGGCGAAGACAGTGGAGATGCCGACTATGATGAAATACGGCTTGATGTAAGGCGTCAGTTCCGGAGCCTGGCCGAAATGGTCGAGGCACAAATAGATGATTGTGAGGAGTATGAGGCTGATTCCTCCAATGATTCCGTTGGTCACGAGACCGTTCTTCACTGTTATCCCGATTCCTTTGATGTTTCCTGTTCCGTTGTCCGCACCGATCATCGGAGTCATTCCGGCGGCGAATCCCAACTCGGTAAGGATGAACAGGTTCATGACATTGTTGACGAATGATGACGCGGCGAGCTCATCCACGCTGTGCCACCCGATCATGATGTTGTCGGCGAACGCCAGAATTATGACGCAGGCCTGTCCGAGCATGATCGGCAGACCGATCCTGAGTATTTCCCTTATTTTCTGCATGATGACAAATTTCGCCGCCTATGCGGTTGCTTTCCCCTTGCTGAGGATGATTGTGATCACAGCCGTGAGGATCAGCAGGATGCCGGCGACGAGGTTGACAGTCAGGGCTTCGTGGAAGACTGTGAGGCCGATCACAACGGCCGTCAGCGGCTCAAGTGCTCCCATGATGGCGGTCGGGGTGGAGCCGATGATGCGCACGGCGATGCCCATCGAGACGAGCGAGAAGACTGTCGGGACGATGGCGAGCATCAATGAATATCCCCACTCACGTCCTGTGGCAAGAGGCATGAGGTGGCGTTCCGGAGAAGTTAGCGAGAAGAGGACCATCGACACGGCGCAGACGATCAGCACGTAGAAACTCAGCTTCATGGCGGACATGTCGAGCCTGTGGATGGTCGCCCTGTGTGGCAGGTATTTGGAGAACCTGTTGTGGCTGGTCTCCAGCCCGGATTCCGGTGCGGAGGCACGGTTGGCCACAATGATGTAGAGGGCGTAGCTGAGGGCGGAGACCATCACGAGGAGCACTCCGACTGTGCTGAGCACGGTCTCTCCGTCACCTTTATAAAGAAGCAGCACTCCGACCAGTGACAGGGCGATGGCGGCCGCGGTGGTTTTCGTGATTTTTTCGCCGTAGAGCATGGCCATCAGGACGGCGGTCATTACCGGGTAAACGAATAGCAGTGAGCAGGCTACTCCGCTGTCCATGTAGAGGAAGCTGCAGTATAATGTCAATGATGAGACCACGAACAGCAGTCCGAGTGCGATCAGCGTCGAGAGTTCGCCACGGCTGACCTTGAAGGATTCATATCCGGTCGCTTCGACAGGCTCGGTGACCGAAGATTGTGGCTCTGTGGCCGATGGTGTTCCGGTCGCTGAGCTTGCGGTGCACTGAGCTTGCCGAAGTGTCGAAGCGACCTTCCTTCCGGTGATGATCTTCCCAACCATGATCACCCCGATGATAAGCGCCGCCAACCCGTACCTGTAGAACAGCACCGACTCCACGTTGAACCCCTCCTCGTAAAGGTACTTCGCCCCCAAAGGATTCACACCATAACTGACCGCGGCCAAGATCCCGAAAAAGAAACCTTTAGCCTTGCTTTCCTGTGCCTTAACCATATTCCTTCTTCAAAAAATCGGTCGCAAAGATAGCATTTTTCTTTTTCAGTGTCACTTCGGAATCGGCAGTCACTTCGGAAAACGTCTTGAAAATGTGAGAAAACTTGGAAATGTAGGAAAGCATTGGGAAAATAATCCTAACTTTGCGCCCGGTTTTTGTTTTTTTGGTATAACACTAAAATGAACGATAAGATTCAAAAAGTAGCCGGACTGGTCGCGACCGGCAAATTCTGGAAAGAAGTCGTGATCATGACGTTGGGCATGCTTGTCGCCGCAGCGGCCGTCTATTATTTCCTTGTGCCGAGCAAACTCATCATCGGCACCATCTCCGGTCTCTCGATCGTTCTTTCGGGAATATGTGAGGCTTTCTTCGGAATCCAGATCAAAGTCTCCCTGTTCGTGGTCATCATCAACGCCATCCTGCTGGTCCTCGCCTGGCTTCTGATCGGGGAGGAATTCGGCGCCAAGACCGTCTATACGGCAATGATCCTCGGTCCGCTCATGGATTTCTGGGCTTGGGTGATGCCTTACCAGAGCCTGATGGAACCAGGTACGACATCCGTGATGGGCGACATCTGGTTCGACCTTTGCTGTTTTGTGCTCCTGCTCAGCGTGTCGCAGGCCATTCTGTTCAACATCAACGCATCAACCGGCGGCCTTGACATACTCGCAAAGATTGTCAACAAGTACCTTCACTTCGACATCGGGGCGTCCGTGTCCGTGGCGGGCGCTATCATCTGCTGCACAGCTTTCGCCATCAATCCGTTCAGGATGGTGATCATCGGCCTCATCGGCACATGGATCAACGGCCTTGTCGTGGACTATTTCACGGCCAGCCTGAACAAGCGCAAGAGGGTCTGCATCGTCTCGCATGACTACGAGAAGATCCGCCGCTTCATCATCGACCAGCTTGGCCGCGGCTGCAGCCTCTATGAGGTCATCGGCGGCTACACCGGCGAAAAAGGCTATGAGGTTCAGTCCCTTCTTACCCAGGAGGAATTCTCCAACCTCATGGAATATCTCAAGCGCGAGGACATCAAGTCCTTCGTGACCGCCGGCAATGTCAGCGAGGTCTATGGCCTTTGGCTCAAGCACAAGAAATTCCATTTTTAGGTTTTTTTGCCTATCTTTGCTTTTCAGTTTTAAAATCGTAAGTTATGGCGGAGACCGGCTCAGTCTATCCTCTCGATTCCGAGAAGGTGTATTATTCGATGGATGAATTGACCCTTGACACAGACGAGGGGCCAAAGACGTTGAGGGTCGGTGCATGGCTGAACTTCGATCCGGTCAGAATCCACAGGATGATTGTCCGCGAGAAGACGATGCAGGTGGATCAGTTCGAGGTCTATAACCCTTTGATGAGCAAGCTCCGCAGGGCTGACCAGCAGTACTACAAGCAGTTCATGGGGCTTGGTCTGACCATCGACTTCCCGGGCTACACGTCAGAGATTCTGGCGAGGATTCCTTTCGAGAACGACCCGATCGGTTTCTACAAATGGTGGCGCAAGGGAAAGCACGAGGACAAGGTCTATCTTTCCAAGGCCAATCAGTTCAAACTGTTCCAGAAAGTCGCCTTGATGGAGCCGAAGATAATGCTCAAAAAAGATCTCGACTTCCTGAAATCTTTCTGATAGAAGGAAAAATCATTTTTGAATATGCAAGACTGGCTACAGGCTCTCAGACTTGACACGTCGGCCGCTGAAAAGGACCGCGCATGTGATGTTTGGGACAATGACAATTGTTGTAATTACTCCGCCGACGGCACAAAGCTGCTGGATGCGGAGAACTATCCGGGCGAGGTGCACGTCAAGGACGGCACGAAAGTCATCTGCGACGGGGTTTTCGCCTTTCAGCCCTATATGGCCGAGGACAGGAAGATCGGCGAGGATATTCCCGAAGAGGAAAGAGCTTCGTTCCTGGACAAGATATTCCTTCCTCCAACAGTCACGCACATCGGCCGCGAGGCTTTCCGTGAATGCGGTTGGCTGAGAAGTATCCGTCTGCCTAAAGATTTGATATTCATAGGCAACGGAGCTTTTTTCGGTTGCTGGGAACTTCGTTCCGTAAGTTGTCCGGCCGGATTGGCCGCCATCGGAGACGGGGCTTTCGAGGAGTGCTTCTCGCTGGGCAAGGTGAAGCTCAACAAGGGCTTGAAGGCCATCGGCGCGGGCGCTTTTCTGGCATGCGGGTCGTTGGAGGAGATCGTCCTTCCGGCCGGTCTTGAGTTCATCGGTGAAGACGCTTTTTACGGAGCGTCCTTGAAAAAGATTTTTGTTCCGAAAAGTGCCAGAAGCCATCTGACTGAGCTTTTACCTGAAAACCTGCACAGGAAAATCCGCGACATTCGTTGACGGTGTTTTCAAATTGAAAGTTTTTGATTACATTTGGAATTGTGATTTTTAAGAATATTACTGAAAATGAATAAATTTTTAAATTTCATCGTCGTTTTGGCCGCCGCTTTGTCGGTCTCGGCATGCAAGACAACGGTACAGAAACCAGGAAAAGTGGACTACCGGATGGAATATTCCGTCGGGGATGTCACGTTTGACATGGTCAAGATTCCTGCGGGGCACTACACGATGGGACTTTCAGCGGACAACCGCAGGAAGATCACGAACGGAATCCCGCATGAGGTCGCCCTTGACGGTTTCGTCATCAGTGCCAAGCCTGTCTCTCAGGCTCTGTGGACGGCTGTGATGGGCGGCAACCCGAGTTCTGTGCAGAGCCCTGACGCTCCGGTGGATATGGTTTCCTGGGTAGATGTCGTGAAGTTCATCGGCAAACTGAACAAGGTCACCGGCAAGATATTCATCCTTCCGACCGAAGCTCAGTGGGAATACGCCCAGAGGCTGCGGAATGGAAAGGATTTCACCTCTGTCGCCGAGTGGTGCCTTGACAGCTATGCCGCTGTGCCGGAGGGGGCTGCGGGTAATGAATATTTCAAGCCGATGGAACTGGCCGTCAATCCGGAAGGTCCGGCCGAGAAGGATGGCAAGGTCGTCCGTACCGTTCTGGAAAGGATGGAGGTGGAAAGCCACACGCGCAGGGCAAAGGTCGGTTTCAGGCTTGCCCAGCCGACTGAAGAGGTTTTGACAGGCTCCATTTTGGATCCGATAGAAGGAACTACGATTGACCGTGAGAAAATCGACGCTTCGGACGCCAAGCCGGAAGTCTTCACTGTCGGCGAAGTGACATTCAAGATGGTCAATGTCAAAGGGGGCTCTTTCTCAATGGGGTTCAATGACTACGACGCGCCGTTAGCGGCATTCTCTGTTCCTGAAAATGAGCAACCGACCCACACTGTGACCGTTGACGATTTCGCGATAGGGGAGACCGAGGTGACCGTCGCCCTCTGGAACGCGGTGATGGGATCTGTCCCTTACCTTAATGACATTGATGATCCGAAGAAGCCTGTCGGGAACGTCTCCTGGTACAACTGCCAGACCTTCATCAGCAGACTGAACGCCCTGACCGGCCGCAAGTTCCGTCTTCCGACCGAGGCTGAGTGGGAATATGCCGCCAGAGGTGGTCAGAAGTCCCGTCACTACGGCTTCAGCGGCTCCAACGCCTATGACGCTATGTGGTTTCTTGACAATGCTAAGTCTAAACCGCAGGATGTCAAGACCCGCAAGGCCAACGAGTTGGGAATATACGACATGAGCGGTAACGTCTGGGAGTGGTGCTATGACCGCGCTGCGGAATATTCAAAGGACTCCCAGGTCAATCCTGTCGGCGCCACTGAGGGCGGTACGAGGATTCTCCGTGGCGGCAGCTGCGCCAGCCGGTGGGATGCCTGCCGCATCTCCAACAGATCCTTCATGCCGGCCAAGAACATCAAAGGCACGTTCGGGCTCAGGCTCGCGCTTTAATATTTCTTGAATATAATATACTAAACACTGATAATTGATTATGGAGGAGCAACTCAAAGTTACCTGTCTGCACGACAGTCACGTGGCTCTCGGAGCCAAGATGAGTCCTTTCGCTGGATTCGACATGCCGATTCAGTACTCTTCGATCACTGAGGAGCATCTGGCGGTCCGTGGCAATGTGGGTATGTTCGACGTGTCTCACATGGGTGAGATCTTCGTCAGCGGTCCGGACGCGGAAAAGTTCGTCAACCACATATTCACCAATGACATCCGCCCTATGGTTCCTGGTCAGGTGCTGTACGGAATGATGCTTTACCCTGACGGAGGCACCGTGGATGACCTTCTGGTTTACAAGGAGTTCACCGCAGACCATTATCTTCTCGTGGTGAACGCCGCCAACATCGAGAAGGATTTCCTCTGGATAAAGGATCACGCCGAGGGTTACGATGTGAAATTGGTCAACGATTCCGACAACTGGGGACAGATCGCGCTCCAGGGTCCTAAGGCCGAGGAGACACTCGTGAAGGTTCTCGGTTACGCAGCCGACGCCGCCAATCTGACATTCTACACGTTCAAGGATTTCGAGGATGCCGGAACGAGGGTCATCATCAGCCGTACCGGTTACACTGGCGAGGACGGATTCGAGATCTACGCGGCTCCGGGCCTCATCGTGAAGTACTGGGACGCTTTCCTGAAGGCCGGTGTGGTTCCTTGCGGACTCGGTTGCCGCGACACCCTGCGTTTCGAGGCCGGACTGCCTTTGTACGGTGACGAGCTTACCCCGGAGATCTCTCCTGTCGCCGCCGGTTTCAGCATGTTCTGCAAACTGGACAAGGACGAGTTCATCGGCAAGGAGGCCATCGCTGACCAGAAGGCCAACGGCACCAAGATGAAGCTCGTGGGCATCGAGCTTGCGGACAAGGCCATTCCTCGCGCCGGCTATCCGGTCGAGCTTGAGGACGGCACAGAGGTCGGTGTGGTCACCACGGGCTACCACAGCATCTCGCTGGGCAAGAGCATCTGCTTCGCCCTCGTGAAGAGGGAATGTGGCGCTCTTGGCGCTCCGCTTTCCGTGCGCATCCGCAAGAAGGTGTTCCCGGGAAAGGTTGTGAAGAAGAGATTCTATCAGACTAATTATAAGAAGTAGAGGTTCAGCAAGCGTTTTAGATAATATATTCATAAATTAATAGATTCACTATGAGCAAAGTAGTAGAAGGCCTCCGTTACAGCGAGGACCACGAGTGGGTAAAGGTTGAAGGCGACATCGCCGTCATCGGTATTTCAGATTTCGCGCAGAAGGAGCTTGGCGACATCACTTACGCCGACCTCCCTGAGGTTGACGACGAGGTTGAGGCCGGTGAGGAATTCGGCGCTCTTGAGAGCGTGAAGGCTTCCAGCGAGCTTCTCTGCCCTGTCTCCGGCAAAGTCGTTGAGGTCAACCCTGAGCTCGAGGACGCTCCAGAGAAGATCAACGAGGATGCTTACGAGGCATGGATCATCAAGGTCGAGATGAGCGACCCTGCACAGGTTGACACCCTTTTGGACGCGGCCGCTTACAAGGCAAAGATCGGCGAGTAATATGTCATCTTTCCCTTATTTTCCTCACACTGAAGATGATGTCCGCGCGATGCTCGGCCGCGTAGGGGTGAAGTCTTTGGACGACCTCTATTCCGATGTCCCGAAGGATGTCATCTTCAAGGGTGAATATGACCTGCCGGAGGCAATGTCCGAGCAGGAGGTCAGGGACTTCTTCGAGTCTCTGGACAAGAAGGACGAGAAACTGAAGGTGTTCGTCGGTCAGGGTGCCTACGACCACTACACACCGTCCGTCGTTCCTTACATCACATCCCGTTCGGAGTTCCTGACGGCGTACACTCCTTATCAGGCCGAGATTTCGCAGGGAACCCTCAGGTACATTTTCGAGTACCAGAGCATGATCTGCGCGCTGACAGGGCTTGACATCAGCAACGCTTCGATGTACGACGGCCCGACAGCAGCCGCCGAGGCCGTGAAGATGGCTCCGACCTGCACGAAGCGCAAGTCAAGGGTGCTGGTTTCATCCTCCCTGCTTCCTAACGTCATCAAGACGATCCAGACCTACGCCGGCTATCACGGCATCGAACTGGCCCTGGTTCCTTGCAAGGACGGACAGACCTGCCCGGACTGCATGAAGGCCGAGCTTGCCAAGAACGATGTCGCCGGAGTCATCGTCCCTTCGATCAACCGCTACGGCATCGTCGAGGATCTGACCGGCTTTGCGGACGCCATCCACGAGGAAGGCGGAATATTCATTGAATATTGCGACCCTTCCGCTCTCGCGGTGCTCAGGACTCCAGCTGAATGGGGAGCTGACATCGCTGTGGGAGACGGCCAGAGCCTCGGTGTCCCGATGAGTTTCGGCGGCCCTTACGTGGGCTTCATGGCCTGCAGGAAGGAATATGTCCGCAAGCTCCCCGGAAGGATTGTCGGTGAGACCCGTGACACTCAGGGCCGCCGCTGCTTCTGTCTGACCCTTCAGGCCCGCGAGCAGCACATCCGCCGTGAGAAAGCCACGTCCAACATCTGTTCCAACGAAAGCCTTATGGCCCTTTATGTGACTGTCTATATGTCGCTTATGGGCCCGAAGGGACTCAAGGAGGTCAACGACCGCTCCTACGCCGCGGCGCATTATCTCCACGATGAGCTTCTTAAGACCGGCAAGTTCGCCGAGGTGTTTGACAAGCCGTTCCTCAAGGAGTTCGTGCTCAAACCGCTGATGCCTGTCGAGAGGCTTCACATCAAGCTGCACGACGGTGGATTCTTCGCCGGACTTGAGACAGAGGAAGGCTATGTAAGTTTCTGTGCTACTGAAAGAAGGACGAAAGCTGAGATTGACGCTCTCGTCGCGTTGGTGAAGGAGGCCTAAGGAGTATGAAATATTACGATAAGCTTATTTTCGAACTCTCCAAAGAGGGGAGAGTCGGCTATTCCCTCGGCAAGAACGAGTGGACTTCCACCACTGACGAGATTCCGGCTGGACTCAGAAGGTCTGAGGCAGTTGGACTTCCTCAGGTGAGCGAGGTTGATGTCGTGCGTCACTACACGAACCTCTCCCAGATGAATTTCGGTGTGGACACCGGATTCTATCCTCTGGGAAGCTGCACGATGAAGTACAACCCGAAGATCAACGAGGAGATCGCCGGGATGAAGGGCTTCCTCGGGCTGCATCCGTTGCAGCCTGCGTCCACGGTTCAGGGTGCCCTGGAGGTTTACTATAATATGGACAAGGCTTTGGCCGCGATCACGGGAATGTCCCATTTCACGTTCAATCCTTGCGCCGGCGCCCACGGTGAGCTGACCGGTCTGATGATCATGCGTCAGTACCACATCCTTAACGGGGATCAGAAGAGAATCAAGGTGATCGTGCCGGACAGCGCTCACGGTACAAACCCTGCCAGCGCCGCTGTCTGCGGTCTGGAAGTGGTTGTCGTTAAGTCCAAGGCTGACGGTCTCGTGGACGTGAACGACCTCAAACCGCTTTTGGGCGATGACATCGCCGGCATCATGATGACGAACCCTAACACCCTCGGACTCTTCGAGAAGGACATAGAGGAGATCGCCGCCCTCATCCACGGATGCGGGGGCCTTCTATACTACGACGGAGCTAACATGAACCCGCTCATCGGTGTCGCCCGTCCTGGTGACATGGGATTCGACATTCTGCACTTGAATCTGCACAAGTCGTTCTCGACACCTCACGGTGGCGGCGGCCCTGGATCAGGTCCGGTCGGCGTCTGCGAGAAACTGGTTCCTTACCTGCCTGTTCCTAAGGTTGTCAAGGATGAATATGGCCAGTTCAAGGTTCGTGGACGTGCCGGTGTGGGCAAGAGCGACGCGGACAAGAATTCTCTGGACTGCGGAAAGACCGCCGGTGAGGTGTCAGGATTTCTGGGCAACTTCGGCGTGATCCTGAGGGCCTACGCCTACATCCTCACCCTCGGCCGTGAGAACGTTAAACTCGTCGGAAAGTACGCCACTCTCGGGGCGAACTACATCAAGGAGAGCCTCAAGGAGTACTACAAGCTTCCGATTCCGACAGTCTGCAAGCACGAGTTCGTCTATGACGGTCTTGTGAACGACGGGTCGAGGAAGGCCGCCGACGGAACCGTAGAGAGAGAAGGGGCTACGACGTTGGATGTGGCCAAGAGGCTTCTCGACTTCGGTTTCCACGCTCCGACGATCTACTTCCCTCTGCTCTTCCATCAGGCCATCATGATCGAGCCTACGGAGACAGAGTCGATCGAGACCTTGGACGCTTTCATCGAGGTGATGAAGAAGATCGCCATTGAGGCAGCCGAGGATCCGGCGATGCTTAAGAGCGCTCCTCACAATGCTCCGATCACCCGGCCGGACGAGACCACGGCGGCGCGTCAGCCGATCCTCAAGTTTCAGGACGAGAAATAGTTATCAGGACATTTCGCATCGACAAGCTCAGCGACCATCCGCAAAGGTGTCGCTGAGCTTTTTCGGTTGCTGAGCCTGTCGAAGCATCGAAGTGACCGGATTTATTTTGCTATTACGCAAAATAAATTTGCATCTTAAAACTTTTTCCGTATCTTTGCAATCCCAATGGGGTATTAGCTCAGTTGGTAGAGCGTTTGAATGGCATTCAAAAGGTCAGGAGTTCGATTCTCCTATGCTCCACTTCCCGTTGAACAGAGTTTCAAGTACCTTCTTTCATGTCATGAAACAGAAGCGTAGCGTCATATTCAAGACTCTTGAGAGCTTTCCAAGAGTCGAGTTGGAGGACATCCGCCAGTTTTTCGGGGCTGATGTCCCGACGAAAGTCCGCAAGCCGGAGTTTGTGGACAGGCTTGGCGCGTACATAATCGAAAGGCCGGCAGAGTGGCTTGGAAGAATGCTTGAAAGGGATTTGAGGCTTCTCAAGCGCCTGATCGAGGCCGGCCCCGGGGTTCCCCTCTATCTGGATTATCCGGACTTTCCATCCGTCCTTGAAACCATAAAGCTTCTTGGCTCAGACACCTCTGACGAGAATTTCAGGGAGGTCTGGATTCCCAAGGAATTCTATGATGTGGTCGCCCCTCACATCGACAACGTGTTGAGAGAGGGTGAGGAAAGCGGACTTTTCGAGATGGAGCAGGCCGCGTTGGGCTATCTCTGCCTCTACGGCATCATGACCGTCGATGAGTTTTTCGACAAGATGCTGGACTACTGGGAATTCTCCGGCAGACACAGTCTTGAGTCCTTCACTAACATGGTGTACGAAAGCCCTGTTGTTAAACTCTGCCGGGTCGATTCCGGCGGCGAGCGGTTCATGTGCGCCCCGAACATCTTTGATCCGGACGAAATCCTTGACCGGAGAAATGAATATGCCGGGATAGAATCCCTGCGCAGGTTCTCTCCGGAGGAGGCTCTGAAGGCTGGAGCCGGTTCCCCGTACTTTGTCTTTGGCTTGGACTCCAAGGAAGGCCGGAGGCTTGTAGAGATGCTTGGCAATCTGGGCTATGCCGGTGAGGAACTTGTCCGTGAGGAGCATGACATCTGGATGAACGCCCAGATGATCGGAAAGGATGACACCACCGAAGCCATATTCGCAAGCGTGTCCCGCAGGCAGGAAGACATCGAGTCGTTTGAAGACTACAACGAATGCATGGAGATTGTCGCCGCCTATGCCAACACCCTTCCGAAGTGGCTGCTGAAAGGCTATTCCTCCAATGAGAAGAACTGTCTCAAAGTAGTTCTCCAGACAGAGGACGATCCGATCCGGACGATGGTCAAGAAGAACCCGCTCCTCGGCCTTTTCGTCCCTCCGACCCCTCCTGATGACCCATGCCCATGCGGCAGCCGCCTCTCCTACCGCAACTGCCACGGCAAGAATCTCAACTGACAGCCTCCCGGCCGCCGAGCCTGCCGAAGCGCCGGTAAGTATGCTAGACCGAACGACCCCATATTTTTTTAAGAAACAATCCTTCAAGGTGCTGTTATTTCCGAAAATATTCTTACCTTAGCATCGTTTTAGGCACATTGTGTCTGGAACATACATATTGATGAAAGTGTTTTCGCACTATCCTTCAAAAGAAATCTGACAGTTTCATTGGATACAAGGATATGAACGGCAGCACCTTTCGTCTGTATCTGTTTGCGTGTGTTCATCACTCAACGATACAGGTGTGGGGGATTGTTTCGGTTTGTCTGTATCCGGGTTTTGTCAGAACCTCTTTTGAGATGAACGAAAAGGACTCCACACTTTCTTTATAGTTGTTTACACCATCGCCTTGGAGCCGGATGGCCGTTTAACCTTGATTATGAATAATAATCAAAACACTATTCTATTATGAAAAAGAACCATTTGATTGTAGTGGCATTGTCTGTAGCCGTTTTGAGCCTTATGACATCCTGTGGAACATCACAGAAGACTGTTTCAGGAGAAGTCAACCCTTATGGAAAATCGGTGGCTTCCGAGCCTTGCATCGAGCTTTATGAGCAGAATCCGTCCGTCAGGGCATACGGACAGGGACAGCATTTCAAGGAAATGACAGCCAGAAACATAGCCGAGTTGCAGGCGAATGCCATGTTCGCCCGTAAGATCGAGCAGGCGGTGATCTCGGCCACCGAAGATTTGGGAATATCCTTGAGCCAGTATGCTGCGGATGACAAGAGTGGACGTTCCGTGACTGACCAGTCCGCCGAGTCGAAGGATCTGGCTGCTTCCATCTCCCAGCAGGTCGTCCGTGACGCCCATGTCATCAAGACTTCCAGGTACATCGGCAAGAACAACCAGTTCACAGTGTTTGTGTGCATGGAATATGGCACGGACAAGGATGCCCTTGTCAAGGACATTGAGGATAAAGTAAAAGAGAAAATATCCGCTGACGACAGGGCCACGCTTGAAAAGCGTCATAATGAGTTCAGGGACAAGGTTTACGGAAAATTGAAGAACCAATAGGCAATGTGCAGGAATCTGTCAGTTCTTTTACTGGCTCTGCTTTGTGCCATGCCATGTGCGCATGCCCAAGGCAGAGCTGGCTTGAAGCCTCGCTGGATCGGCGGCGCATCTCAGGCGGATTGTCTGGCCTACTATCTTGTCGTGGTTCATTCTGATGCTGCAGGCACGCTTGACGGGGCACGTTCGTCCATCCTCAAGGAACTGTCGGCGAATGTCGAGAGGACCAACAAGGTTTCGGTCACGGAGATATTCGAAGACAACTCCAGTCAGAGATATTCAGGAAACTCATCCGTGACCTCTTCGGGTGTGGACAATTATTCTCTTGAAATCCGCGCTGACGGCGCTTCGAAGCCTATCCACTCCCGCAGAATAGATGAATATTGGAAATCCACGGTCCGGGGCGGTGTTCCGGTTCTGGACTACTATGCCGTCTATGCGGTGGAGAGGAACGGGCAGCATGCAGATTTCTCGTCCATCCGTGTCACTGATCGTTACGGAGTAAGTGGCCTTTGGCGGTCTGCGATCATCCCTGGTTGGGGACAGTTTCACAAAGGGGCCGGCTTGAAAGGCGGACTTATCCTTGGGGGATGTGCCGCGTTGGCCGGAGGGATCATATTCTTTGACAATCAAAGAAGTGACTATTCGAGGAAGATTTCCGGCACCCATGATGCCTCTTTGATAAAGAGCTATTCGACCAAGCGGGATCATTATGCCACGGCGCGGAATGTGTGTGTCGGCGCTGCTGTCGCCTTGTACGCCTATAACCTTATTGATGCCGTGGCTGCTTCCGGTGCGAGACGCCTTGTTGTCGGCAATGGAAAATATTCCGTAATGCCAGGAGTGTCTCCTTACGGGACACCCGTTGTGGCGGCTTCGATTAATTTCTAAAACCAATTGAAAATGAAATCTTTGAATATATTCACGATATTCACCTGCTTGTTTTGTTGTCTATTGACAGTCGGTTGTTCCGAGGATGAGGTTCCCACTTTCGGAGGTGTCTATGGCATTGTTTCGGACTCGGAGACAGGAAGTGCCTTGAGGAACGCCGAAGTCGTGCTTTCTCCCGGGAACCTCTCGACTGTGACAGGTGTTGACGGACACTTTGAATTCAAGAACCTGGATCCAGGGCAGGTCAAGGTTCAGGTCTCCTCGGCAGGTTATGTGACTGACAGCCGTCAGGTCACGGTAGTTCCGGGAATGTCCTCACAGTGTGACATCTCGCTCAAGAAGGAGGTCAAGGAAGCCCGGCTGAAGCTGTCGTCCACTTCCCTGGACTTCGGCTCGGAGCAATCCTCGCTTTCATTCTCCATCCAGAACACAGGTAATTCCGGAACGGTCAAGTGGCAGATAATGGACGCACCGGATTGGATGACAGTCTCTCCTTTGAAAGGGGAGACCGCCGTCGGGAAATCCAGCGCTGTTGTGGTCACGCTGAACAGGGCTCTGGTCAAGAAGGATGAGTCGGCCACTATACGTGTGGTTACTGACGGAGAGTCATTCCCGGTGGACATCAGCGCCAAGGCTGGGACCAATTTCTCGTTCTCGATCACGCCGGAGAACCTCTCCTTCGGCACCGACGCCACAATCCGTAAGATCACCCTCCGCAACGAGACCTACAACGGGACTCTGCAATGGAAGATTCAGGATTACTCCTCGATAAAATGGATCAGTTCCGTGCACCCTTTAAGCGGCTCTCTGGGCAAGGGAGAGTCGGCGGAGGTGACTGTGACGATCGACCGGAGCGGCATAACGCAGAAGACTTCGGCGACAATCTATGTCGAGGCCGGGTCGAAAGTGATCCCTGTGATCACGACGTGCGATTACAGCGAGAAGCCGAAAGCCTATGTGGAGGTGTCTCCATCCGGACAGATTGATTTCGGCATGGACAAGACTTCCGCGACTGTGACCCTTAAGGCCCATTATGGCTCGTTCGCCTACACGGCCGAGCTCGAAGGCAGTCCGGTTTGGGTTTCGTTGGACAAGACTTCCGGTTCGCTGGAGGATTACGAAACTTCCGGCAAGACAGAGCCTTTGACCTTGTCTGTGGACCGGACGAAGATGTCGTCATCGGAGGCGGAAAGCGCTTTGATTGTCAGGGCGGGGAATGATGTCCTGCGTGTGGTGCTGAAAGCCGGCCGCGAGCAGGCGGAGGATTATTCTTCGGCGACGGTGATTTCTTGCGACAGCAGGATTGATGTGAAGATTCTCAGTTGCAAATGGTCGGGGACGTCGGTGGTGTTTAATTACTCGTTGACGAACACGGGGTTGGGCGATATATCGGATTTTTCATTAGGTAGTAGCAGCTATACGACTATCTATGATGACAAGGGAAATGAATATACATATTGGTACATAACATTTAGAGATAGCAGCACTGATAGTAATAGTTATAAAACGATAATCACAAGGTTTCCGGAGGGACCGGAGTGCAAGGGATCCATTACGTTGAAGAATGTTCCTTCAGACGTGAAGAACATTACATATTTATTACACGCTTATATTCATTATGGGACTCCGTTGTCAGGAGACAGGATATCTTTCAAAAATGTTCCGATATTCAGATAACTATCATGAATAAACATTCCCTCGCTATCTTTTTCATGTTGCTTCTGTCTGTTGAGCTTCCAGCCCAGTCGTTTGACGCATACCGCAAACGGAAGATGAACGAATTTAATGACTACAAGGAACGGAAACAGGATCGGTTCAAAGAGTACCGGGACAAGGTGAACGCCGCGTTGGCTGACCACATCGCCAAGCCATGGGAGAGGCATGTTGCGAATCCTGCGATTCCCGCTCCGACTTTGCCTGAGCCTCCGGAGCCGGATGTGAAGGATCCGGATTCCGGTGTCTCGGATGACTTGATTCCTTTTGAAGGGATCATTGATGATTTGGAGGAACAACTCAGACCTGAACCGTTCGCTCCTATGGAAGTCCCTGAGGAGGAGAGAGTACCATCTTTCTCCTTCGACTTCTATGGAAGAGAGTGCGGTGTCCCATTGAGCGAGGGCAATGTTTTCAGACTCCGTGGAATTGACGGAAAAAGTGTCGCAGCCGCATGGCGAACGCTCTCATCCGGCAAATATCTGCCTGTTGTGTACGAATCCCTGCAATGGCGTGACAGGATGAATCTGTGCGACTGGGGCTACATACGCTTCCTTGATGAGATGACAAAGGCGTTTTTCCCTGAAAACATGCGCAACGAGGCGAAACTGCTGCAGGTTTACATCCTGACCCAATGCGGGTACATGGTACGTCTCGCCAGTGTGGACGATTCCCTTGTGCTGCTTCTGCCTTTCAAGAATGTCATGTATGATTACACCTATCTTAACATTCAAGGCTGCAAGTATTACGTGATGGACAAGGCTGCCGCCGGCAAGCCAATCCTTCTGACGGATTTCTCCACTCCTAAAGAGCGGATGTTCTCATTGAGGATCACGGGGGCTATGAATCTGACGGAAAGACCGGGCAAGCCAAGGGTCTATGCCTCGAAGAGATATCCAGCATTGTCATTTCCAGTCTCGGTCAATGAGAACTTAATCAATTTCTACAATGATTACCCGCTCAGCAGCGAGTGGGGTGTCTATTCAGAGGCTTCGTTGAGCGAGGAGGTGAAAGGGCAGCTGTACCCTGCGTTACGAGATAAAATAGCGGGCAAGGATGAGCTTACAGCCGCCAACATGCTGCTGAACTTTGTGCAGACGGCTTTCGAGTATAAGACTGATGCCGCTCAGTTCGGCAGGGAACGGGCTTTTTTTGGTGACGAGACTTTCTTCTACCCTTACAGCGACTGTGAGGACAGGGCGATTCTGTATTCCATTCTGGTCCGTGAACTGTTGGGACTGGATGTGGTGCTGTTGCATTATCCGCTTCATCTTGCGACGGCCGTGCGCTTTGAACAGGATGTGCCTGGGGATCATATCGCAATAGACGGCGTGAAGTACACTGTCTGCGATCCGACCTACATCGGGGCTTTGGCAGGGGATGCGATGCCTGAGTATAAGACCGTTCCCGCAAAAGTGGTTAAAATCAAATAATAGTATAGACTATGATGAAAAAAGTATTCTTATGCCTTTTAGGCGTTGTCTCTTTGGCTGGATGTCTGGAACCGACCGCAACCGACGAAAATGGAACCGTGGCAGAAGATTCCGGGGTTATCTGTGGTTTTGTGTTCAACATAGAGACTAATGCTGAGATAAATGGAGCCAAGGTGACGCTTTCCCCGGGTGATGTCACCAGCAAGACAGGTTCCAACGGCTATTTCGAGTTTGATGATCTCAAATCCGGGACGTACAAGGTCACCGCCACGGCGGACGGGTACGATGGGATTTATCGTCAGTTGACAATAAAGTCGGGGCGTGAGTATGTGTGTGATTTCCCGTTAAGGGCGATCTACAACGCCAGTGCCGAGGTCAGTCCTTTGGAAGGTCTGGATTTCGGGCGTGGCAAAAACACATTGGCCGTGACATTGAAGGCGCATAACGGTGCCTTGGCTTATCACGCTGAATTGGAAGGAAATCCGGCTTGGGTGTCGTTGGAAAAGAATGACGGAACCATTCCGGATTATGAAAAGACGAGTCAGGTTGAGTATCTGAAACTGACTGTTGACAGGAACGCCATGAAAACAGACGAGACCACATGCTATCTTGTCATAATGGCTGGAAGAAAGGAATTTAGGGTCAAGGTTACCGCAAGGCAGAATGCCGTGAATGACTATTCTTCGGCGACAGTGATTTCATGTGACAGCAGGATCGATGCCAAGATTATCAGCTGCAATTGGTCTGGTACATCGGTTGTGTTCAATTATTCGTTGACGAATACAGGATTGGGTGATATATCTAAGTTTTCATTAGGTAGTAGCAGCTATACGACTATCTATGATGACAAGGGAAATGAATATACATATTGGTACATAACATTTAGAGATAGCAGCACTGATAGTAATAGTTATAAAACGATAATCACAAGGTTTCCGGAGGGACCGGAGTGCAAGGGATCCATTACGTTGAAGAATGTTCCTTCAGACGTGAAGAACATTACATATTTATTACACGCTTATATTCATTATGGGACTCCGTTGTCAGGAGACAGGATTTCATTCAAGAACGTCCCCGTCTATGATTAATTCATAGCGAAGATCTTCAAGGCATGTCATTGAAAAGGCTCACCCGATTGATGCCCGGCAGACTCAAGCGCCTGAGTCTGCCTTTGAATGCGCTTGCTATCACGGCCATGGCGTTTGGTCTGTCATATTTCATAAAGTACGACCTTGGCTCCATTTCAGCCTTTGCCCCGATGGAAAAAGCCACAGACTTTGATTTGACTGATGTCTATAACACGGTCGCGGACAGGCGGGCCAGCCGGACACTGAGCGATGACATCGTCATAGTCAGCATTGATGGCTGCTCCAGGGAGGACATCATGGAGGTCGTTGACTATGTGGATTATTTGAATCCTTCCGCCATAGGCCTTGACGTGTTCTTCAATTATCCTGCGGAGGGTGATGCCGGCCTGATCGAGTCGTTGACACAATGTGACAACCTCGTTTTCCCTGTCGGACTGAGGCGAATCGGAGACGAGGCCGCCATCTTCGGTTCGTATTTTTATGATAACACATCTATCGGGCATCGGGGAGTTGTCAACCTTTCCGTCGATTCACATCTCAGTGTCGTCCGGGATTTCCAGTCGGAGTACATTGTCGGCAGGGACACTTTGAGAAGTTTCTGTGCGGAGTTGGCCAAAGTTGCGGATCCGAAGGCATATTCGAGACTTAAGGTCAGAGGAGGCAAATCGGAGGTGATCAATTATCCGTCCTGGGAGTTCGAATTCATTCCTGCAAAGGATTTGACAAGAGGAGGAATCCCTTTTGAGGAGGCACGGCAAAGCGTTGAGGGCAAGGTGGTTCTGATCGGAAGTGTGTCCGATCCGTCGGATTTCCATCTGACTCCCATTGATGAAAGGATGCCGGGGCTTCTGATTCATGCGAGGGCTCTCCAGACAATTCTGGATTCGTGCTATGTCGATGAAACCTCCGATTTCCTGAGCTGGGTGATGGCAACATTGCTGTCATTCGCCTTCATCCTTCTGGTCTTGGTGATAAAGGAATATGTCCCTTTCGAAGGTTTGGTGGTTCGTGCCGCGCAGTTTATTCTCATCTACCTGTTTCTGGTACTGGGATGCAACGCTTTCGCACGTCATGGAAACTATCTGAATTTCGGCCCTACGCTACTGATGATCGGCCTTGGGATGCTGGCCAAGGACATCTGGCTTGGCCTTGTTGACTTTGTGAAGAATATTCAGAATCGTAAAAAAAGAAAAGTATGAAATTGACAAGTTTTATCATTTCAGTCCTGTGCTTTACTTTGGCCTTGCAGCCAAACGCCCCAAAGGGACGCTATGCGATCTTCAAGTTCTCCGGAGATGTCACCGTACGTAAAGATGGCTCCGGAGATTGGTCTGATGTGTCCAAGCGCATGAGCGTGAACCCGAAAGATGTGTGCCGCATTCCCAAAGGTGGCTCGGTGTCCATTCTTGACAAGAAGACTAATCGTGTATTCACCGTTGAAGAGGATGGTGTCTTGAATGTTAAGACTCTGATTGAAAAGGCGGAAACGGCTTCCAGAAGAATCACCGCAAGGCTCAACGACGCTTTGGCCAGTGACCTTGCGATGGAACGCAGGGCTGTGCCGACATATTCCATCCTTGGGGCGACAACCCATGCCGGTGGGGATGGAAACTCTGCTCAGGCCGGGATTCCGACTCTGACGGACACCGTGTGCTATCTATTGAGGCAATATGTCGACAGCCTGTCCACAGGGCATGAGATTCATCCGTCCGATGGCCTTATGATCGGGAAAGAGAGCCTTGGAGACGGAGAGTTCTGTTTTGTGGTCTCCAACAGTACCAATGAGTTATACTATTTCAATATATTGAGGCTTGACCATAATAGCAAGGAGGTTTCTTTCTGCATTACCCCAGTGGATGCGGCGGGCGAGATATTCATCCCTGATGGAATGTACCTCAAACTGACTCAGTACCCTTTCGCGGAAGAGGAGGACAATGAATATACCTACCTGTTTTTCGCCACTCCAAGGATGATTGATTTCAACGCCTTGAGCAAGATGCTGTCAGACACATCTCCGGATTCCAGGATAAGGCTGCGTGACAGCGGCTGCCTGAAGGTTGTTCCTGTTATGTGATTATGCTATAGGATATAGACCAAAAAGATTCCTTAAGATGATGCAGCTTATTTTCTGATGGTTACTTAACGTCTGAAACACCTCTGGGTTGCAGCCAGAAAGTCGTTTTCTTCGCTGCATAGCGTTGTTGGATGCCTCCGCATGTGCTTATTCAGTCCGGGATACCTGTGTCTGATGGCCATGGCGGTCATTTACCCGGATAGGGCGCGCGAAGGGTGTAGGCCGCTACGGCCTACAGGCACAGGTACACGACGTAACGCAAGTCGACATCTTCCTCATTTGTAAAATGTCATCCGTTACTCGCTGATACAGAATGAGTGGTTGATAATGTACTCATTATTACATAGTTAACGTCTCGTCTTGGGCGCATATCCACTAAAGACGAATAGTTAACTCGATTATTATCAACCGTTTATGGATTACGTCTCAATGCCTTCTTATTACGGCCGCCCAGTCACGATGTCGGTGTGTGATTTACGGAACGCCCTCACATCAAAGCCGGTCTTAAATACATGAGAGGCTCATCCCCATGAAAATCCTGTACCATAGCCTTTGTGTTTTTCAGCCTGGTCTGGTTTCCAACAATGCAGATTCACCATTTGGCTGAAAGCCTTTTGTAATATTCTCACCGTCCATATTCCCTCGGTGCAGTCCGTCCGGTGGATTGTGTTCTGGCCGGACAAAATGCGGAAATCATGCGCTTTGTCCGGCCGGCAAGGCTTTCAGCGGACAAACTATTGAATAAACTCGGCAAACAACCCGGAAGTGCCGGACCCGCGCTATGAGACTGGCGGTAAGCAATTGACTAACAACGTCATTGGCCGTCGGCGTTTCATTGACGTTGGTGCGAAACAACAAAACTCAATCGGCAAGATCGTTCCCTTTCTTTTACACAGGTTTTTGGACTTGATCCCAACGTTCCTTGTTGAAGTACCCCCTCGGTATGTAAGGCTAAAAAAAATGCAGACATCCCCTTTTAGGGAAAGGATGCCTGCTTTTACCATATAGTTTTAACGAAAACTATGCGCAAATATAATCAAATTTCCTTTATGGTCAACTCTTTTCATCTAAAAATGTTTTTCTTTCGCCAGTATTCTATAACTTCCATAGACCCCTAGATAAACTGGTTCGATAAGTTGATTCGCCGTTCTACTAACACGGACACTGAGCAATCAGTGTCCGTTTCTTTTATCCCTCACCCCTCGCAGAACCCCGTAGAAGAAGTCCGACTTATCCGAAAAGTTCGTTCCATCAGTTCGTGAGGAGGTTGATCGTAGTATGGGGAATAAAAAACAGACATCCTTTTAGGGGGAAGATGCCTGCTTTTACGAAATGCTTTCATGGCAATATGAATGTTAGGCTGCTGTGCTGGTGATGTGCATGAAATACTGCGGAGGAATGAGCGGAGCAATTCATCGGATGGTGTGGTAGAAGTGCCAGTGATGGCCATCGGGCTGAAGGCATTTTGTGAAAATGTGGGAGAACTGAGCGGTGATGGCACGCCATGGCTTGCGGTCGTTAACAAAAGTGACCTGAAAAGGTTGCTTGTGAATATGGAAGGCCTTGTGTTTACTTAAATGTCCGGTGCTTGTCGTCTAATATTCCACTTTTGTGAGGAATAGGGCGTTGCCGGGGACGGATTCGCCGGCACAGGAGCGGGAGCCGCCTTGGGTGAGGATGGCGATCCAGGATTCGTCGCGCTTGCCGCGGCCTACCTCAAGGAGGGAACCGACTACGGCGCGGACCATATTCCTGAGAAAGCGGTCGGCGCGGATGGTGAAGACGAGGTAGTCACCTTCCTCGGCGGGGTAGCCCATGATTCTGACGTGGTCGGGGGAATATGCCTCCCAGCGGGCTTGGGTGACGGTGCAGATGGAGGTCTTGTTGCTGCTGCCGACCTTTTCGAAGCAGCTGAAGTCGTGGCGGCCAAGGAGTGCCTGTGCGGCGCGGTTCATCTTGTCGACATCCAGCGGGAAGGTGTAGAGGTAGGAATATTCCCGCATAAAAGGGTCACGGCGGCGGTGGATGAAGTACTTGTACTCACGTTGTGTGGCATCGAATCTGGCGTGGAACTCAGGATCACAAAACGCAATCGAATGTACCTTGATTCCGGCGGGCAAAATGGCATTTATTTTGTAGCCAATCGCGCTTGCGTCAATGTCCGGATTCGAGGCCTCGAAGTGAGCCACGTAGTTGATGGCGTTCACCTTCGAATCGGTCCGTCCGGCGCCCGTGACGGCAATGTCCTCCTTCAAGAGAGTCGAAAGAGCATTCTGAAGACACTCCTGAACAGTTGTTGCATCGTTCTGAATCTGCCAGCCGCAGAATGACGAGCCGTCGTATGAAAGGGTGATCCGGTAGCGCATTTTGATAGGATTGTTTTGATTGCAAAAATAGTAAAAACAGTATAATATGGAAAGTGTAAACATCAAGGAACTCAATGACAGGATCCAGAAGGAGAGCGCCTTCGTGGATATGCTGTCCCTTGAGATGGGCAAGGTCATCATCGGACAGAAGCAGCTGGTGGAGAACCTTCTGATCGGACTGCTCGCCAACGGACATATCCTTCTGGAAGGTGTGCCGGGATTGGCGAAGACTTTGGCCATAAGTACTTTGTCAAAGGCGATCGACGCTAAGTTCAGCCGTATTCAGTTCACCCCTGACCTCCTTCCTGCCGACCTTATCGGAACGATGATATATTCACAGAAGGATGAGTCGTTCGAGGTGCACAAGGGGCCGGTCTTCGCCAACTTCGTGCTCGCGGATGAGATCAACCGTAGCCCGGCGAAGGTGCAGTCGGCCCTTCTTGAGGCTATGCAGGAGCGTCAGGTGACGATCGGCGACCAGACGTTCAAGCTTCCGGAGCCGTTCCTCGTGATGGCCACACAGAACCCTATCGAGCAGGAAGGAACCTATCCGCTTCCTGAGGCTCAGGTGGATCGTTTCATGCTGAAGGTCATCGTGAAATATCCTAAGAAAGAGGAGGAAAGGCAGATCATCAGGATGAACAACACAGGCGAGTTCCCGACGGTCAATCCGGTGATCAAGCCGGAGGACATCGTGCGCGCCAGAAGCGTCGTGAGGGATGTCTATATGGACGAGAAGATCGAGAGGTACATCGTGGACATCGTTTATGCCACACGTACACCGGATGACTACGGTCTTGGAAAGATCAAGGATCTCATCTCGTTCGGCGCCTCACCACGTGCGAGCATCTCATTGTCAATGGCTTCCAAAGCCTACGCTTTCATCAAGAGAAGAGGCTATGTGATCCCGGAGGATGTCAGGGCCGTCTGCGACGAGGTCCTTCGTCACAGGATCGGCCTTACCTACGAGGCGGAGGCAGAGAATGTCACGACCGAGCAGATCATCGCCGAAGTGCTCAACGCCGTACAGGTTCCGTAACGGACTATGTGTAGTTGGGTTTTAATCAGACATTTGAATCATGGCATCTAATTCCTCAGCCAATGAACTCCTGCGCAAGGTCCGCAAGATAGAGATCCGCACCAGGGCTCTGTCTCACCAGATCTTCGCCGGTGAATATCACAGTGCCTTCAAAGGCCGTGGAATGGCCTTCAGCGAGGTGCGTGAGTACCAGTACGGAGACGATGTGCGTTCGATGGACTGGAATGTGACCGCGCGTCTGCGCTCTCCTTACGTCAAGGTTTTCGAGGAGGAGAGGGAGATGACGGTCGTCCTTCTGATCGACATCAGCCGTTCCGGCCTTTTCGGAACGAGTGAGAGGACGAAGAGGGATCTGATCGCGGAGATCGCCGCTGTCCTGAGTTTCTCGGCCATAATCAACAACGACAAGGTCGGGGCGCTTTTCTTCAGCGACAGGGTAGAGGAGTTCATCCCGCCGAAAAAAGGACGCAGCCATCTTCTGCACATCATCCGTGAGATCATCGAGCTCAAGCCTGAGTCCAACGGAACCGATGTCGGGCAGGCTCTGCGGTACCTGACGAATGCGATGAAGAAGAAATGCACGGCTTTCGTGCTTTCAGACATGCTGGATGCCAATCCGGACGGATCGCCTCGTTATGAGGATGCACTTAAGGTGGCCCGCAATCGTCACGACATCTCTGTGATCAAGGTTCACGACCCACGCGAGAAGACGATTCCTGATGTCGGTCTTGTTCACGTCAAGGATTCCGAGACCGGAGAATCGGCTTGGATCAACACTTCCAGCAAGAAGACAAGGGCGGAATATTCAAAATGGTTCGGTGCCGTTGAGGATGGGGAGAGAAAGCTGTTCAACCGCTATAAGATTGATTCTGTGGACATCGCCACCAATCAGGATTACGTCAAAGGTCTGATGACATTTTTCGGGAGGAGATAGATATGAAGAGATTGATTTACGGGTTGCCGCTTTTCTGCGTCGCGATGATCATCACCATCGCCGCCTCCGGACAGCAGGGTCCGCAAAATAAAGGTATGCTGATAAAGTCGGAGGATTCCTTTCTGGAACCTTTGCAGAAGCGCGACACAGCTCTGATCGGTGATCAGTTCCGTTACGGATTCCACCTCAAGGATGTGGTGGAGGGGACCCGTTTCGCCCTGCCGGATTTCTCCAAAGGATTTATGGACAGCGTGGAGATTGTCCTGCCTTTCATGGTGGACACTGTCAAGATCCGGGGCAAAAAGAATGAGCCGAAGTCATACGACATCGACGTGTCGATGATCATAACATCCTTTGACGAAGGTAAATACGAGCTTCTGCCACTGTCCTTGGTGAGAGCGTCCGGTGTGGACAGGATTGACACGCTGGTCTTTGCGTCAAAGACACTTGACATCTTCACGATGCCTGTGGACACGACCACCTATCAGATTCACGACATTAAGCGGCAGATCCGCTATCCGCTCAAGGCTTCGGAGGTAATCCCTTATGTTTTAGGAATATGGGGTGTCGCGATTGTGGCTGTTCTGATTTGGGCGCTGTTCGCTATGAGACGCAAGAAAGAGACCAACGTCATCCACAAGGATCCGCCTTATCTTGTCGCCCTGCGAAGACTCGACCATTTCCGTGGCAGCAAATACTGGGTTCCGGAGAAGCAGAAGGCATTCTATTCCGGAATCACGGATGCGTTGAGGGAATATATTGACGCTCGCTACGGCATCGACGCCATGGAGATGACAACAGCCGAGATATTCAAAGACCTCAAGACCTCAGGTGTTCCGGCTGACCTTTACGAGGAGATGAAGACGCTTTTCGAGACAGCTGATTTCGTGAAATTCGCCAAGGCCTCGGCCTCGGATGAGGAGAACGCTGCCGCGCTTCCTGCTGCGGTACGCTTTGTGACAGTTACTTATCAGTCTCAACTTGCGGAAGAAGAGGCTGCCAGGAAGGCTGCCGAAGCGAAGTCTCCGGCTAAAAAAGAAGGAGGAGAGGCGTAATGTTCTTTGAATATCCTAAACTGCTTTGGCTCCTTGCGGTTCCGGCTCTGTTGGTTCTGCGTTATCTGTACGTGGAACTGAAGGATCGTCGTCCACATCTGAGAGTCTCAAGCGTCACGCCTTGGAAGAAAGGTGGAAAGACAGTGCTCGGGGTAATCAGACATATTCCGTTCATTTTAAGAATCGCCGCGCTTTCGCTGATTGTGGTCGCGATCGCACGTCCACGTTCGTCTACCAAGGTTGAAAAGGTTGACACAGAGGGAATTGACATCGTGCTTGCGATGGATGTCTCGACAAGTATGCTGGCCAGAGATTTCACCCCGGACCGAATCAGCGCCGCCAAGGACATCGCCATCGAGTTCATCGCCCAGAGGCCTTCCGACAGGATGGGGATCGTGGTGTTTGCCGGAGAGAGTTATACCCAATGCCCGCTGACGACAGACAGGGCCACCCTGATCAACCTGATGAAGGAGATTTCCACTGACTTGATAGAGGACGGAACGGCCATCGGCAACGGACTTGCCACAGCCGTGGCCAGAATCAAGGATTCTGATGCCAAGAGCCGTGTGGTTATCCTGCTGACTGATGGTGTGAACAACAGTGGAGAGATCTCCCCGGAGACCGCCGCCGAGATCGCCAAGACCTATGGAATAAGGGTTTACACAATCGGAGTCGGAGCCAATGGCGAGGCTCCATATCCTGTGATGACTCCATGGGGAGTACAGATGCAGAATGTCAAGGTTGAACTTGACGAGAAGCTGCTTTCCAACATCGCTTCGACGACGGGTGGAAAATATTTCAGAGCCACCGACAACACGAAACTTGCTGAGATATATTCAGACATCAACAAGATGGAGAAGGCTCGCACGACCATCGACAGCTTCCCGGTCTATAAGGAACTGTTTGGCACTTATGCGCTCATGGCTTTGATCTGTCTGTTGTTGGAGGCTCTTGTTAAACTGTTGATAAGGAGGTTGCCATGATAATTTTCGCCGCACCGCATTATCTTTTGCTGTTGCTCCTGATTCCGTTCTTTTTTCTCGGAATGGGGCTATGGTTGTGGAACAGGCGTCGCCGTCTGCGCAAGTTCGGAGACGAGGCCCTTGTGAACGAACTGATGCCTTCTTGGTCACGTAATAAATTGTGGGTGAGGACTGTCTTGTTCTCGTTGGCGTTTTTCTTCTTTGCTATCGGTCTGTCCAGACCTCAAATGGGTGCCAAACTGAAGGAACACAAGACCAAAGGGGCTGAGATCATGATCGCCCTTGACGTGTCCAACTCGATGCTTGCCAAGGATTATTCCCCTAACAGATTGGAAAGGGCTAAGCTGGCTATTTCCAGAATCACAGACAAGCTTCAGGATGACCGGATCGGCTTGATAGTGTTCGCCGGAACATCGTTCGTCCAACTTCCGATCACATCGGACTATGTGAGTGCCAAGATGTTCCTGAACACCATCTCAACTGAGTCCATTCCTATTCAGGGAACTGCGATCGGGGATGCGATCAACACTGCTATCCGTGGATTCAGCGCGCAGAGCGAGCATAGCCGCGCGATCATCGTGATCACAGATGGCGAGAACCATGAGGATGACGCTGTGGCCGCCGCGAAACAGGCTGCCGAGGCGGGGGTCAAGGTCTATACGATCGGCGTGGGATCAGCTGACGGCCAGCCGATTCCTATGGACGGAGGCCTTTTGAAGGACAAGGACGGGAATATTGTCGTGACTCATCTTGACGAGAAGACCCTCAAGGAAGTCGCTTCCGCCGGGGGCGGGGCATATGTTCATGCCGGTAACGATGAGTTTGGCCTGACACCTATCGTCAACGACATCAGGAAGATGGAGGATGAGGAATACAATTCCGTGGTCTTTGAGGAATATGACGAGCAGTTTATGTACTTTCTCGGAATAGCGTTGGCGTTCTTCGCCCTTGAGATGCTCATCGGGGAAAGACGCTCGCGCAGACATTTGTTTGAGGAAAAGAAATGAGGATTATATTGAAATATTCATTGACGGCTTTTTTGCTGATGCTTTCCTGCGCGGTGGCTTTTGCACAGACAGACCGCAGGGAGGTCCGCGCAGGCAACCGTCAGTTCAAGAAAGGGAATTGGCAGAACGCTGAGATAGAGTACCGTAAGGCTCAGGTGAAGGACACCTCTTCATTCGCCGCCAATTACAACCTTGCCGGGGCTCTTTATCGTGAAGGGAATTACGATGAGGCCGGAAAGTCTTTGGAAAGATTGAAGGATGTCGCTCCGATGTCGGCCAATTCCGCTGACTATTATTACAACCTTGGCAACATCGCTGTCCGGAAGAAGGACTGGAAGTCCGCTGTAGATGCCTACAAACAATCCTTGCTCCGTAATCCCGGGGATTTGGACGCGAAAGAGAATTATGCCTATGCCAAGCAGATGCTGAAGAATGAAGGTGGCGATGGCGGTGATGACCAACAGAATCAGGATCAGAACAACGACCGGAACAATCAGAACAACAATAACGGGCAGAATCAGGATAACGACCAGAACAAAGATCAGAATCAAGACCAGAACCAGAATAATGATCAGAACAAGGAGCAGAATCAAGGAGACCGGCCGAAACCTCAGCAAGGCGAGGGGCAGGGGGAGGCCAAGATCTCCCCGCAGCAGGCTCAACAGATGCTGAAGGCGGTTCAGGCCCGTGAGAAGGAGACTCAGGACAAGGTCAACAAGGAGAAGGCGGCTCTGCTGAAATCCCGCCAGAAAGAGAAGAATTGGTAATAGTGTGAATATGAAGAGATTGTTTTACATTGCGGCTTTTTTGCTCATAGCATTGTTTGAGGCCTCCGCCCAGAATGTCATCCGGGTTGAAGCTCCTGATGTGGTTGCTGTGAACGAGCAGTTCAATGTCACTTTCATCATTGAGGGTGAGAAGAGTCCTTCGGACTTCCAATGGTCTCAAGGTGATGATTTCCAATTGGTATGGGGACCCCAAAGAGGCTCAAGCTCCAGCGTGCAGATCATCAACGGGAAGCGTTCTTCTTCCCATCAGACCACATTTACCTATATTCTGATTCCAAAGTCTACGGGAACATTCCAGCTTCCGGCTGCCACGGCTATGCTTTCGGGAGACAAAATAACTTCCTCCCAGACCTCGGTCCAGGTAGTGAGCGACGGGGCGTCTTCCTCGCATTCATCGGGGCAGGGTGGAAACTCCTCTGGTGACGGACAGCGGTCATCTTCCGCATCTGGAGAAATCTCTTCGAGTGACCTGTTCCTTAGGCTGTCGCTAAGCCGTACGGAAGTGGTTATAGGGGAGCCGATCACAGCCACGCTCAAGATCTACCAGCGAGTCAACGTGGTGCAGTTTGAAAATGCCAAACTCCCTACATTCAATGGATTCTGGAGTCAGGAAACCTATGTCCCAACCAGCATTGAGTTCAAGCGTGAGAGTCTGGATGACAGAATCTACCAAACCGCAGTGCTCAGGTCCTATGTCCTGATCCCTCAGCAGTCCGGGACAATCACGATCGACCCGTCAGAACTTGTCTGCGTAGTGAGCGTCAGGAACAATGCGCCAACCTCCAACAGTTTGTTTGACAGGTTTTTTCAGGATGACTACCGTACCATTCGCAAAAGGGTCACAACTTCACCTGTCAAAGTCAAGGTGAATCCGCTTCCGTCCGGACAGCCAGCCTCGTTCGGTGGCGGTGTCGGCAGTTTCGGAATATCCGCGCGTCTGACCACGGACAACCTCAAGACTCATGATGCCGCTTCATTGATCATAACTGTTTCCGGACGCGGAAATGTGGCGTTGCTTGAGGAGCCGAAAGTCAATTTCCCGCCTGACTTCGAGGTCTATGACACCAAGGCAACGGAAAACACGGACAAGAGTAATGGCGGAACATCGGGCAGCAAGTCTTTTGAATATCCTTTCATTCCGAGAAGCCATGGTGATTTCACGATTGATCCGGTGGAATATTCATACTATGATGTCAATGCCGGCAAGTATGTGACTCTCAAGACCGATCCGTTGCACATCAAAGTGGCCAAGGGAAAGGAAGGTGATTCCGTTCCAGCCACAACGGTCTCTTCCGGAGTCGAGAGAAAGGATGTGAAGAGCCTTGCTGATGACATCAGGTTCATATTCACAGGCAAACCGAATCTTTCCGGTTCGGGGACGTTCTTTGTCGGGTCGGTGTTCTTCTGGATTCTGTTGGCTCTGATGATCTTTGGGGCAACCGCTGTGTACCTTGCGTTCAGAAAGGTGGCCGCGATGCGGGCGGATGTCGCCGGGACTAAGAACAGACGCGCCACAAAGATGGCTCAGAAGCGTCTCAAACAGGCAGGCGAATATCTTGACAAGAGTCTCTACACTGCTTTCTATGAGGAACTTCATAAGGCTCTCATCGGATTCATTTCCGACAAATTGAACATGGACATGTCAGAGATAAGCAAGGAAAACATAGCTTCCGCGCTCACGGACGGCGGTGTGAGTGAGGAACAGACAGAGGCTTTCACAGACCTACTGGACGCCTGTGAGTTCGCGCGTTATTCTCCTGATGGAGGAAACGATGCGATGAGATCTCACTACGACGATGCGCTGAAGGTGATCTCATCAATCGATTCAGGTCTCAAGACCAGAGGAAAATCATTTAGAAAGGTCGCCACGGTTGTGACATTGTTACTTTCCATTGGATTTTCAATGAATATCCAGGCGAAGGATCTGGATTCTCTCTGGACAGCAGGTGTGCAGGCCTACACTGACGGCAAGTTTGCCGATGCCTTGGCGGCTTGGACTTCCATTGAAGAGTCCGGACAGAAATCCGCCACGCTTTACTATAACCTTGGTAACGCTTGGTTCAAACAAGCCAACTACCCGAAGGCGATTCTGAACTACGAAAGAGCTTTGAGGCTTGATCCGTCATATTCGGATGCCCGTTACAATCTGGAGTTCACAAGTAATTTTGTGCAGGACAAGATCGAGCCTGTTCCTGAGTTCATTCTCAAGAGTGTCGCAAGGAAAGTCTGCTACGTGATGGGATCCAACGCCTGGGCGGTCATATTCCTTGTGCTGCTTGCCGCAGCCTTGATGATGGGACTTCTGTTCCTGCTGGGTTCATCGGTCGGCAAAAGACGTGTGGGCTTCTATTGCGGAATCGTGCTTCTGCTGCTATCCGCCGGGGCTTTGAGTTTCTCAATCTGGCAGAAATCCGACAGTGTGAAGACCGACACGGCGATCGTGATGTCACCGGTTTCATCGGTGAAAAGTTCTCCGTCATCCGGCTCGTCAAAGGATCTTTTCGTGATCCACGAAGGCACGAAAGTCACGATTCTGGACGAGGTGGGCACTTGGAGAAATATCTCACTTGCGGATGGACGTCAGGGCTGGATAACTTCCAACGAGCTTGAGGTAATATAGTTGAATATAAATGAAAAAGGCTGACCCTGAATGTCTTCGGTCAGCCTTTTTTTGATGTGTTGTGCGGCTTAGTCCCTTGTCAGCGTCTGGCCGCCGATGAACTCGCGCATGATTGAGGTCGGCGGAATCGCTGAGATCTCACCCGGCTGGAGGGCGATGATGTAATCCAGAAACTTGAGCAGACGCACGGCCTCGGTGTAGGCAGGGGAGTTCGGCGAAATCCTGCGTAGAAGCGGTTCGGCGTAATATTTCAGCATCGGAAGCTCGAAGATCAGGGCAGAGTTGAACAGCACGTCCGCGTTCTCCTGGAACGGGAATATATTTTTGCTTTCTCCCCGTCGCACGCTGTTCCATCTCATGATGGTCTCTTCGGGAGTGATGCCCCTGACACGGTTGTCGCGCACCATCCTGCGGAGTAGGCGGTTGTCCGATGTGGACATGTTGTTGTTCTCATCGATGTTCAGCGAGGTCAGGGCGGAGACATAGACTCTGAATATCCTTGAATTGTCAACAGTTGAGGTCATCTCCGGGTTCAGGGCGTGAATGCCTTCCATGATCAGGATGTCCTTGTCCTCAAGGCGTAGCTTGTTGCCCTCGAAGATTCTGTTTCCTGTCTTGAAGTCGAATCTTGGAATCTCAACCTCTTTCCCCTCAAGAAGTTCGTTGAGCTGTTTGTTGAGGAATTCGAGATCCATGGCGTAGAGCGACTCGAAGTCATAGTTCCCGTCCTCGTCCTTCGGAGTGTGATCCCTGTCCACAAAATAGTTGTCCAACTCGATGACTTTCGGCTTGAGCCCTAACACCTTGCACTGTAGGGCTATTCTGAGTGATGATGATGTTTTTCCGCTTGATGACGGTCCCGCTATCATCACGATTCGCTTAGTTCCCCTCTCCAAGTAGATCCTGTCGGCTATCTTTGCGTAGTTCCTTTCGTGGAGGGATTCCGCCAAGTTGATGATGCTGACGGCCTTGCCGTCTTTCACGGCCTTGTTCAACGTCCCGATGCTCTCGATGTTGATGATGGAACACCAGTCGGAATATTCCTTGAGGGCCGCCGCTATCTTGCCTTGACGCTTCATCGGCATGACCTTGCTGAAGTCGGTCATCATCGGGGACTGAAGGCAAAACCCGTCACCCATTCCGCTGATGTCGAACACCTTGAGGTAACCGGTCGAAGGAATCAACGGTCCGTGGAAGGTGTCGGCCTTACCGTCAAGGTAATAGACGCTGCAACTGAATGTCCCCAAGCTCTTCTGAAGCTCGGCCTTCTGCGGCTGGTTGTTGGCGAGAAATAGAGACTCTGCCTCTTCGGAGAACATCTTTACCTTTGTAAACGGCAGGTCCTTCGCCACTATCTCCTTCATCTTCTCCCTTATCCTGTCAATCTCGTCATCGGTGACAAAATAAGGCTTGTGCCGCCCGTCTTCGTTCTTCCCCTTCTCGATGATTTCGCAGTATAGTCCGCTTGGCAGCGAGTGGTCGATCACAAGCACTTTGTCAGGATAAAGTTCCCTCACGGCATTCTGTAGCACGAAGCACAGCGACCGCACGTAGCTCCTTCTCCCGTCCGGGTGGTTGTAGCCGATAAATTCGACTCTGTGCAGGTTCACCGGCTTGAAACTCAGCTCCTTCAGCTTGTTGTCCACCAGCGCGGCCAGCACATCGAATTTTTGGCCAGTCTTCTTGTCCGTGACAGATGAACAATACTTGTCCGACAAAGCCTTCAAATCCCGCCCGTTCTCAATCTTATGGTTCTTGCCGTCATTGACGCAGAACAATGTTATCTCATTCTTGTTCATTTTCAATTTTAATTAAAAGGAATCTTTCAAAGTTAATCAAAAATGATGTCAAACTCACCGTTGTAATAATAAATTAACATTTAGCGTCGTCCCTGATTGCTTAATCAAGGAATAATGATTATGTTTGTGAATGTTTAACCACAAACTATCACTAAAGAGGACAGTAACATAATAAATTTGAACGTATGAAAAGAATATTACCGTTTGTTTTTGCAGCCATCATGATGGCGATTTCCTGTACTAAAGAGAACAATGATGAACCGTACAACCCTGACGGCTCCCCGATAACGCAGGCGCAGGCCTTGGAGATTGTCAAGGAGGACATTGATGAGTATGATATGGTTTATGTCACTAGTGCTATAGCAAGAAAAAACATGGTACTTGATATTCCTATGGATGGCTCACGTGTTGTTAAAGTTCCTTGTGATTCATGGATAGTGGCAATAGATTCTGATCCTCTGGCCAACGGTGGCCAGAAATGGTTGTATATTTATGTTGATGCATATACTGGTAACGCAGATAAAGAATCGTGGGAATGGGGCATGCCTTGGCAAGAAGGGATAGAATTCATATGCGTGAAAAATACATTTGCAGGAATCACTAAGTAACCTTCAAAAAATAACCTGCATCATCTTAAGGAATCTTTTCGGTCTATATCTCTTTTCTCATCAGTCATGTGCCACCGGCACACTCCTTCTTCGAAAATAGATCTATCCTCGAAAATATTCTCTTAATCTGAGGCAACTTATTTTTTTCATGTTACTAAATCAGAGATGAAAATCTCATGTAACTCTTACTCCTATAGTTTAATGGAATCTGGCGATAGTATGTCTAACAACTGGGCGGTGATTATCAGCGGAGGTGCTAATCCAATCTTGAATCATGAGCGTTACTGGAACAATTGCTCTGCAATGTACAAATGTCTGCGGAATGTTTATAATTATAGGAGAGACAGGATATTTGTTTTGATGTCTGATGGCGTGTCGTCAGATCCTGACAGACACTTGAATAACGGATGGTATGAATCGTCTCCGCAGGACCTGGATGGAGACGGTAATGATGACATCAATTTTTCAGCCACAAAGGCGAATATCTCAACGGTTTTCAATTATCTTCGAGATCATGTTGCTGTTGACGAGCAGGTCCTTGTTTTTGTCACCGACCACGGATCAAGACATGATGATGAATCCTACATCACTCTATGGGGAGGGTCGGAGATCTCTGCCTCGGAGTTTGCAAATGAGGTCAAGAAGATAAATGACTCATCCCGAAAGCATGTAGTTCTTGGCCAGTGCTACAGCGGTGGATTCATAGGCCCGCTGTCTTCTTGCTGGAACGTGTCTGTCGCAACCGCCTGTGCCTATAATCAGGCCTCTTCTGCAAGAAGCGGATCCATGTATGACGAGTTCCTCTATCATTGGATAAGCGCGGCTGCCGGAAGAACTCCGGGTGGAACAGTAGTCAATGCCGACCTGAACGGCTATGACGGAGTCTCCGCGGAGGAAATATTCCGCTATTCCCAGGATAAGGATGAAAAAGACGAGGCCTCTCAGTATGCATCCTCTCCAGGTCCAATGGGAGAGAAGTACGGGCTGTCAGGCGAGGAGTTCGGCTATCCGGTGTTCTCCAATCCGCCATTGCACATGACCTCGGGCGAAGACTATACCGCGAGCCTGTCCAATCTGCCCGCCTCCTGCACGATAGATTGGACGACGATGCGTGACGGGAACATTTCTTTTGACCGAGTGTCCCCATCATCGGTGCGTGTGAGAAAGGTCAGTGGTTCACCGATGGCTGATGATTATGTCAAGGCAGAGGTGAGCACATCGTTCAAGACATATTCCTTCAGGCAGGATGTTTATCTGTGGGAGTCCGGGATCCACCACACCGATGGCCTGATAGAAGGCTCGCTGACCTCCGGCACGTTCTCCCTGCCGTTCGGCTGCCCGGATGTGTCCTCCTACGAATGGATGATAGACGGTGCGGAGTATGAGGTCATCGATGCGTCCACTCACATCATGAATTTTGTGGCCTCAGGGGAGATTCCGGAGGAATACGCTGTTTCCGTGTCGTTCGTGAACCCTTTGGGTAGTAATACAACAATCGTAAGACGTTTTTACCAATGAAAGCAAGATTGATAAACATCCTGCTGTTAGCGTCGCTGCTGCCGTCGGCCTTATTGTCCTGTGTAGAGCCGATAGACCTTAATGCTGGCGAAGATCCTCAGGTGGTGGTGAACTGCATACTGACTGAGGATGACGTCCAGACATTGGAGATGTACTACACTCCGACCTCGATGGACGGTGCCCGCCGTCCGGTCGAAGACGCGGAGGTTATTCTAAGGTGCGGCTATGCCGGGACCGGAAAGTTTCACTATGTAGGTGATGGCCTTTGGCAATGCGAGTACAGACCCGAATACGGCAAAGAGTACAATTTAATGATAGTGATGGAGGGCCATGTCCTTCAGGCATCCACTAAGTTCCCTGCTGACGTGACCGTGGCCTGCTATGGCAGAGGGTATGACGCAAGCGAGGGACGTCATAAGAAAGGGTACCTGATGTACTCATACGAGCTGCGCCTTTTCAATCGTTCCCCAGAGTGTCCTCGTTATGGCTATCCTTGCCTTCTCGCCAGCCACCTGTGGGCGTTTCCTAAAGACAAGGGATGGGGCGAGGACTACCAGAAATACATAGCCACCAGCCACCTCTGCGCTGACGACTTCAACCTTACCTCCCTTCGTGTGCGTGATCTTCCGTGTTTCTCGGCCGACTCGATCAAGGTGATGCCCAAGTGGCTTCGTGAGGAGTTGGGCTGGTATCCTCTGATGATGGGAGACTTGCAGGTGCATCAGGGTTTCGTGCGCATCGACATTCCCAAGGACTACCATAGCGGAAAGACACAGGAAGAACTGAAAGATTCCCCGATATATACGGACATATCCTTTGTTCTGGCAAGGCCGTTCCCGACATCGTGGTCGAACTATGACGGCCCGTATCAGGAGCGAGGTGGCTTGTATGATATTTACATCCTCTCTGACGAAGCAGATAACTACTTCAAGGACGTGTACCGAAAGCACTTGAATAAGGACAACTTCCTGTTCGAGTACGACACCGAGAACATCTACACGAACATCAAGGGCGGGATAGGTGTTTTCGGAGCGATGATCCACCGGAACAATGAGACCGGGATAAGAGGTTATCTGAATGATTTTGTGCCGAGTGACAGAAAATAGGGATATGTTCGTTAGTTGAAAAAGAATATTAATATCATGAAAAGAATATTTGTTTTGGCATGGTTGTCTCTATTCCCTTTGCCAATGACGTTCGCTCAGACAAATGAAGTGAAGGACACCTTGCGCGGGTCTGTTGTGATCGGGGAGAAAAGTGGGGCGAGGGAAGCCGGTACACGGATCATCAAGGTGAAGGATTTTAAGAATATGGTGTCCGCGACAGGGAATGCTGACGTGATCAAGTATATTCAAACACTTCCTGGTGTGTCAACTGGTGGAGAAGGCTCCTCCGCATTCTATGTCAGAGGTGGGAATCTGGGAAGTAACCTTGTCACTTTGGATGGAGTCCCTCTCTATGGATCAAGCCATCTGTTGGGGTTTACATCGGTATATTCACCGGATGTCATCTCTGATGTGATGTTTCAAGTTGGTGGCTTCACCTCGGAAGAGGGCAACCTTACCGCATCTCACATAAAGCTCACAAGTGAGGATGGCGGGTTCAACCGCTCTCATGGCAAGGCTAATGTGAGCAATTTTATTCTTGGGACAAGTTTCTCGACACCCCTGCTGAAGGACAAGATCTCTTTTATCGGATCTGTAAGGCTTTCGCCTATTGGATTGGAACTTAGGGCAATAAAAGGCTTGTCATCGGCATTGGACAGTATTGGCAGCCCTAAAGCTCTTGTCTATGACGCTTTCGGCAAGGTGAGTTGGAAAATCAGTGACAGGCATAGACTGTCCTTGAGCGCCTTCAACAGCATGGATGCTTACAGTTATGACTATGGTGCGAACTCCGAGGAACACATCCAGTGGAGCAATTTGATCGGAAATCTTCGGTATGAGGGATCCTTGGACGATTCTTGGAGTGTCCGTGCCGGACTGTCGTACAACAAATTCAGCAACGCGCAAGGAATGGTGAAGATTCTTGGCGGCACAGACAACGATCTTGCTGTCCATAGTTCCATCGACGAGGCCACGCTGTCCGCATGCGCGAACTATGATGGAAAGATATTTCATTTTCAAGGAGGACTCAAAGGACGTTATGCCAGGTTCGATCCTGCCACATCCCAGAAAATCACAGGTGGAACCCTACTGATGGGCTCGTCGGATTCTCCAGCGTCTGGTCATGTCACGAACTGCCTGACAGGCACACTCCATTCGCAGATCGAGTTTGAGAAAGAAGGCTGCTATGATTTTCGCGCGTCCGGTCGATTGAATTACAGCCGGACTGACAGGACGGATGTCTTGGCTAAATCCGCTTCCTTTGATCCGGAGGCCAGTCTTCTTGCAAGGGTGAATGTCGCTTCTTGGTTGGGATTTGAGGCCACGGCGGATTGGACAACCCAATATTATCACACGTTGGAAGGAGTCCCGCTTGGGTGGTCATTGGACTTGATTGTGCCTTCGGACAACCAGTTCGGGCCAGAGAAAGCGAGCCAATATTACGCAGGAATGTTCCTGTCTTTTGAGAAGCATCGCCTGTCGCTCGGATGTTACACGAAGAAAATGAAGGATCTGGTCTATTTCACAGATGCCACATCTCTTTTCAGCTCTGCCGCCGCTGGATGGCGTGACAAGATTGACATCGGTGAAGGTTCTTCAAAGGGGGTTGAATTCCTTTATGAGAAAGCCGGCGAGAAGCTGAATTACAGAATCGCCTACACCTGGTCAAAGACGGATCGTACGTTTCAGAACGTGAATGACGGGGTGTCTTTCCCGGCCAAGTTCAACAGGCCTCATATCCTGAATGTTTCGGCTGAATATTCAATCTCTAAAGATAAACATCGTGAGATTGCAGTGAATACATTGTTTACCTATCAGTCCGGCCATTGGGAGACTGTCGCCTCCGGCTATTATCAAGGATTTTTGATCAAGGAACCGGATAAGGTCTCGCTTAAATATTTTACAACCGTCAACAATTTCGAGATGCCTGCCTACATCAGAATGGACCTGGGATGCAGCCTGAGGTTCAATCTTGATAAGAGATGCCACCATACATTGAATTTGGGAATATACAATGTCCTGAACAGGCACAATCCGTTCAGTCTGACTTATGACACTGAGGACCGGACTTGGAAGAAGGTCAGCATATTCCCGATCATGCCGAGTCTGAGCTGGACGTTGGAATTCTGATGGTTAGGGCACTGATAGGACTTTCGGAAAAGTCGTCGTAAGAAAAAATATTTCTGTTTCTTATGACGATTTTTCTATTTCTTTTGAAAATTTACGTTTTGTTGCCCCATCTTTGCCGGAGAACATAATAAACTCAAACTATGTTGATAGACATTCTTGGGGCGAAGTGCATAGGCATCGAGGCTGTCCCCGTCACCGTGGAGGTGGACATAGCGCATGGAATAGGAATTCATCTTGTAGGGCTTGCGGATGTGGCGGTCAAGGAAAGTCTTTTGAGGACAGTCACGGCTCTGCAGTCATTGGGATTCAGGATACCGGGAAAGAAGATTGTGATCAATCTGGCTCCGGCGGATGTTCGGAAGAACGGCAGTGGCTACGACCTTCCGATAGCTGTGGGAATCCTTGCGGCATCCGAGCAGAAACATTTTCCCGGATTGGACAAGTACCTTATCATGGGGGAGTTGGGGTTGGACGGCTCTGTGCGTGAAGTACAGGGAGCCCTGCCGTTCGCTGATCTTGCGGCGGGCATGGGAATATCCGGGTGCATCATTCCGCTTCGTTCGGCGTTGGAGGCCACCGAATGCAATGACCTGTCGATATTCGGAGTGGAGACATTGACTGATGTGATAAGGATCCTTGAGGAACAGGAGGATTGCAGCGATCTTCTTGTTTGGAACACAAGACTTTACAGGAAACTGTCCAGAAACGCGCAGCGTGTCCGGAAACCCTCAGGCCAGGACGTGATGGACTTCTCGGAGATAATCGGTCAAGAGGGGGCGAAAAGGGGAGTGGAGATAGCTGCCGCCGGCGGGCATAATCTTATAATGGTAGGACCTCCTGGCAGCGGCAAGAGTTCTTTGGCGAAGGCTATGGCCGGAATCCTGCCTCCGATGACAACGGAGGAGGCTATTGTCACGAGCAAGATCTACTCCGTTGCCGGAATGAAAGGCTCGCAGATAGGCCTGATCCGCACACGCCCGTTCCGCGCTCCACACTATAGCGCATCCCTGCCCGCCATCATCGGCGGAGGAGCCGGAGCCGACATCCGTCCCGGAGAAGTGACCCTCGCCGAGAACGGGATTCTCTTTCTGGATGAATATGGCCAGATGCCAAAATCCGTGCTGGAAGCTCTGCGTGGTCCGATGGAGGATAGAAAAGTCACAATCTCAAGGCTAAGGTCGAAACTTGAATATCCCGCCTCTTTCATGTTGGTCGCCGCCTCGAATCCATGCCCGTGCGGCTACTATGGCGAAGGAGACCGCTGCCGTTGCACTCCGGGTCAAAGGCTGAACTACCTGTCCAAACTCTCCGGTCCGGTAATGGACAGAATCGATATTCAATTATGGCTTCATCCCGTTGACACAGTGAAACTTGTCGGCCGCAGGAAAGGTGAACCCAGCGAGGTCGTGGCGCAGAGAGTCCTGAAGGCAAGGATGCTCCAGAAACAGCGTTTCGCCGATGACGGGATATTCACGAACGCCGAGATGAACAACCGACTCTTGGAGAAGCATTGCCAGTTGAATGATGAGTGCCGCAAGGTGATGGAACTGCTTATCAGTCGCCTTGGCCTGTCCGCCCGCGCATATTCCAGAATCCTGAAAGTCGCCAGAACCATCGCCGACCTCGAGATCTCGCGCGACATCAAGCCTGAATATCTCCGCGAAGCCGCCTCCTACCGCTTCCTCGACCGCCTCAACCTTGAGACTTTCGGATAAACTTAGTCCTCCCAGGAAACCGTCCTCGACTCATCCGGATTGACCGTGATGTGCACACGCAATGTCTCCTCCGGCAGGATCTCCTCGATGTTCTCCGGCCACTCCATAATGCAGAGACACCCGCTGTCAACATAGTCGTAGAATCCGATGTCAAGAGCCTCCGCGATCTTGTTAATCCTATAAAAATCAAAATGATACATCGGCTCCCCCGACCCGGTGCGATATTCATTCACAATTGCGAAAGTCGGAGAACTGACAGCGTCCTCCCGCACACCGAGCCGCCGGCAAATGGCCGTGGTGAAAGTAGTCTTCCCAGCCCCCATAGGAGCGTAGAACGCCAGAATACTATGCCCTTCCGTCTGCGAAAGGAACTCACCCGCAGCCCTGTCGATGTCCTGCAGGTCCTTTATGATGATCTCGTGTCTCATATCAAATGAATTTATGGCCTTAGCCAAGTCTCCGGATTCTGCGGCGTGCGCCCGGACCAGATCTGGAAATGCAGCTGCGTCTCCCCACCGATCGTGTCAACCGTCCCGACAACCTGCCCAGTCTTGACCTTGTCACCGGCCTTGACGCTCACCGTCCCCAATTTGCAATAGAACGAGAAGTAATTGCCATGCTGCACGAGCACACACTTGTTGTACCCAGGCATGACCACAATCTGCTTCACATCCCCGTCAAAGACTGCCTTGATTTCTGTTCCGGCGGCAAGTGCGATTGTCACACCGTTGTTGAACGGAAGCTTGAGGTTTGTATAGACCGGATGGAAACGCTGGCCGAAATGATCCACGACAGGCCCGTCCGCAGGCCATGGAAGCTTGCCTTTGTTAGCCTCGAATTTCTTGGCAAGAGTGTAGTCGATTGGCTTGCGCTTGGCTGTTGACTTGCCTTTTCCGGCCTTACCTGAGCCTTTCTCATCTGTGGCGTCACGGATGATCCTCTCGATTTCCCTGTTCAGGGCATCCACCTCACGCTGCTTTCTGGACAAGTCCTGCTGGTACTTCCTCTTGTTCTTTTTCAGCTGGCTGACAAGATTCCGCGAATCATTCTCCTCGGCCTTCAGCTTGTTCATCTCCGTCACCCTCAACGCCTTGATGGATTCGGCTTCCCGCTTCATGGCCGCCAATGCCTCGCTTTCCTTTTTCAGCTCGGTCTGGACATCAATGATTTTCGAAGCCTGTGAGTTCATCTGCTTTGAAAGATCCCTGAGGTAGCCGTAGCGTCTGAATGCCTGCCCGATATTGTCGCTGGCGAGGATGTACATGTACCAGATCTTCGCGCTGCGGTTCACGTAGGCGCTTCTCACGAGCCGCGCATAATGGTCGGACAAAGTGTCCAGCCGCGCCTGCATGAGGGCAATCTCCCTTTCCTTTGCCGAGATAGAGCCGGAATATTCAGCAATCTCCCTGTCGCTTTCGGCGATGAGTTTCTTTCTGGATTCCACCTTGCCGCTGATCATGTTGAGACGGCTCAATGCGCTGGCGCTTTGGGCGGCGTTGCTTCTGAGCTGGCCGTCAAGAATCGCTATCTCTTTCTGCAAGCGGGCCTTGCGAGCCTCCTGCGACCGCGTGTCCTGGGAATATGCCGGGAGTTGCCAAGCCAGAGCCGCAACAAGGGTCATGAATATTCCTGCAATCCTTCTCATTCTTTTCCTTCCGCCTTTCTGTTCTCCGCTTGAGTTCTGTACACTTTTGCGAGATCTGTCTCTCCAAGCGCCTCAAGCACAATTGCATAGTGCTCCAGACATGTCGCGCTCTCCTTGGCCCCGTAAAGCATCGCATGCTTGAATTGAGCCTTGGCTTCCTTGTCTTTTCCGAGCAGATGCAGGATCCAGCCGTAGGTGTCAAGGTAGGTAGGGTTGTCCGGTTCCTTGTCCACAGTCTTCTTGCTCATCGCACAGGCTTTTTTGAGTTTGCTGCCCTTGAGGGCAAGATAATAGGCGTAGTTGTTGAGTGCCGGCGCATAGTCCGGATTCAGTTTCAGAACCTTGGCATAGACCTTGAACGCTTCCTTCTCGTTCCCGAGCTCGTGGTACATGTCGCCGATGGAAGAGAGCGCGGGGATAGTGATTGAAGTGTCCCCCTGTGCTATCTCGATGATTTTGCGATTGTTGTCTATTATTCCCTGCCAATCCTTCCTGTTGTAGCAGGCCACATTCTTCATGTCCAGAAACGCAGTCTCCTTTGGAAACTTGACCAAAGCGCTGTCACAGGCTTTCTCCATTGTGTCCCAGTCTTTCATGTAACCCAGAATCTGCACGTAGGCCGCTGTGGTTCCGAGATTGTCCGGGTGCAAGGTCATGTTCTTGTGGATCAGCTCTTTCGCCTTGTCTTGCCTTTCGGTGGAGTACCAGTAGAGTCCCGAAGCCATGAGAGCCGCGCTGTCGGTCGGGTGGCACAGCACCAGATTGTCGTACAAGGTGTCGATCTGCGGTCTGACGCTCTGGATGAACCTTGGGTCGGAGCGTGTCACCAGCATGCCAAGGTACTGTGTCTTGGCATGTACATCTGTCTGGTCGTCAGACACGAACATATTCAAAGTCCGGAAGAACTCCGGAAAGTTCCGTCGGGTCCTATAGACTTCAGACTCTCCCAGAAGAGCCGGCATGTAGCCGTTTTGAAGATCGAGTGCCTCCTTGTAGTACGCCAGGGCCACGGTGTCCTTGTACTCGGCCATGGAATGGTCGCCGAGCTTGGTCAGCACATAAGGAGAGGAAAATTCTTTGTTGTAGTCCTCAAGGGTCTTGAGCGCCTCCAACGGCTTGTTCTGCCTCAACAGTATGTCGTATTTTGTGGCGGTCACATTCTCGCTCTTGCCGAAGACAGACTCAATCTGATCCAATGCGCCAAGGGCTTTGTCGTACTGGTTCTGCTTGAGGTAGAGATTGACCAGAGTGAAGTAGAGGTCGTCCTTTTTCGGGAAATCCTTCAGCAGTGCCTCGTAGGTAGCGATCGTCAGGTCATCCTCTCCTGTCAATGAATATGTCCGTGCGAGCCTTTCCTTGTACCAGAAGTTGGACGGATCCAGCTCCGCGGCCTTCTTGAAAGCCGTCTTCGCGCCGTCCAGGTCGTTGGCGTAGAGCCGGCACATGCCAAGGTAGTACTGTGCGGCGTCGTTCCGTGGATCAGCCGTCAGTATCCTCTCCAGCGTCACCTGCGCCTCCTTGTACTGCCCTTCGTCCAGCGCCGAGACCGCATCAATCAGCTCGCCGTCAATCCTTTTCCCTATCTTGTTGTTGTTCTGTGAATATCCCAGGCCGCACGCCATCAGCATCCCGGCCAGAACCACCATAATCAGCCTTTTTCCGTTCATATTATCTTGTAGGGCTTTTCTTAGTAACCTTCAAAAAATAACCAGCATCATCTGAGGCAACTTATTTTTTTTCATGTTACTTAGTAATCATTAAAAAATAACTTGAACAATTTGTATATCTTTATGGTCTATATTTCTTTTCTCATCAGTCGTGTGCCTCCAGTACACTCCTTCTTCCAAAAGAAATCTATCTTCATGAATCTGACACAAATTTAGTTCAACTTATTTTTTAATGCTTACTTAATTACAAAAATAGCACTTTTTATAGGAATATAATACGAATTTTATGCCGTTATGGCTGCTGCTGTACCCGGTCAGTGGGCGCCACAGTGGCCGGCAAGCGTCATGTTCAACGTCCGCCTCCGCCGGATCCTCCGCCGGAGAATCCTCCTCCGCCGCCCCAGGATGACGATCCTCCTCCGCCGCCTGAGCTTGAGCTGTTGAGCGAGGCCTCATAGGTGGAGGCCGCCACATTGAAGTCCCTGGAGGTCATGTTGATCATGTCCCAGATCATAATGTTGGTCGCGCTGTCGGCAAAAAACTCCGCGGACGAGGACAGCCTGAAGTACTCGGGACAGACTTTCCGGAAGTCCCTCATCACCTGGTCGGCGATGCCGTAAAGGGATGCGAAGACAAGGTAGTCGTTCCACAGTTTCACCTCTACCACACCCCTGTCCTTGATCAGCGTGAAATCCTTCAGGAATTTTCTGAGTCCGAAGACCTGGCGAACCTCCTCCGGCTTCATCGTCCAAACGGTCGCTCCGTTTTCTATCCTGTTGCTCCAGGCGTACAATGTCCTGCCGTTGTACCTGGACCATCTCCTGAGCTCGTTCTTCTGGAGGATCCTGTCATCTCCGGCGGCCTCCTTGATGAACGAGTGCAGCTCGGACTCAAGCTTCGTGTCATTGTCATCGTCCTGCGCCGCGGTGTCCGGAAGATCCTTGACCAGCATCTGAGGCTTTGAGCCGTCCGGCTGCGGGACAATCTCGAATCCTCCCTTAAGGAAGAGCCTTGTGATGTAGGCGGCGATAAGATTCTGTCTTTGGGTTGATTTGAGACCCTCGAACTCTGTCAGTATGTTGCTTGCCTTCCGCAAGTCGCCGTTTACCGGCGTGTCCCTGTACCAAGGCACATCCTTGATCCTCCCGCCAAGAAGCTCCTTCTTGCGTTTGATCCTGTTGATCTTGTCCTTTATGGCGGCGATGAGAGCCAGGAACACAAGGAAGACGATGATGGCAAAGAATATGACGGACGCCCATTCCCAGAAGCCGTACTCTCCCGAAGAGGAGTAGTCACTGCCTTTGAGGGCCTTCTTGCGGACTTGGTCGAATGTCCGCTTCTCGACCAGGTCCGGATGGAACATGCCCTTCTCGAAGCCGGCCATGACGATCATCGCGCTCTCCTTGATGAAAGGCTCCGTGGTCCTGGCCACGACAATCCCGTTCTCCACGTGTATCTCTCCCCGGAAACCGAACGCCCAGACCTTCGTGTTCTCCGTGGAGAACTCCATTCCCGGTTTCCTGACTGTCAGAATGATGGATTTGGGTGACGAGCCCAGGTTACGGGCGACGAACATGTGGTTGAATCCGTCCATGTCCTCATGCCCCTTGACAAGGCCGGTGAGAAGATAGCGGACGGTGTAGGTGTGCCTGCCGGAGCTTCCCACGCCCCAGCAGATCTCATAGCCGTCGGATTTGGTCACAAGTCCGCAGCGGCCCGCCTTCAGGGCGCGGCTGCGGTCTACATCCCATTCGCCTTCGTTGAGATAGTCGCCGAGGGTCTCGTCGCTGACCGCCAGATCCTCAATGGTCATCTGACCCATGTTGTCGGCCACGAGGTACCACTCCGTAATGTCGTCAGAGACATCAATATGCCATGTCTCGGTCACAATGGCCGATCCGTTGTCCCGTAGTTCCACGTTGATTCTCAACGAGTCAACGTCGCTGCCGGACATCGGGACAGCGACGAGAGACAGGACGGCGGCCAGGAAAAATGTCCAAAGCCTCCTCATGATCCTACTTGTTGAATATGTCTGAGACTGAAGGTGCGTTGACGACTGTCTGGTCTTCCGGAAGGAGTTCGTGGGTCGAGAAATGGAGCATGGCGGCCACCATTGAGGAAGGCCATTGGCGAGCCATCATATTCATCTTCGTCACGCAGTCATTGTAGACCATCCTGCTGAGACGGACTTTCTCCTCATAGTCCTTGATCTCTCCCATAGTCTTCAGGAACACGGTGTTGGCTCCAAGTTGAGGATATTGCTCCGCGACGACGTTCAGGCGTCCCATCACGGATCTCAGCGAAGCCTCGCTCTGGGCGAGATCCTCAGGACTGGAGACGGAGGCCGTGCGCTTGGAAATCACATCCACGAGGGTGTCATGCTCGTATTTTGTGTACTGCTTGGTCATCTCAACCAGATTGGTCACAGCGTCCCAACGGGACTTCATCTGCACATTTATCTGGCTGAAAGCGTTTTTCATCTTCTCCTCAAGGCTCACAAACTTGCGCTGCGTGAGGAAGATGTAAAGGAATACAATCGCCACTAAGACGATGATCACCAGTACTGTAGCTGACATAATGTTAAAATTTTATTAGGTTGATATTAAATGGTGGCTATACCTCGCCGGCAACCCAGACAAGAACGTGGTTGTCGAAGGTCATATATTCAAGCTCGAATTCCTCCTCATAGCCGTCCTTGTGGATGAAGGTCGCGTCAAGCTCTCCCTCTCCCTTCGGACGGAAGCGCTCCACCTCGATCTGCTCGGCGAAATTCACCCTGTAGGCCGAGAGTCTTTTGAATATGGCTTCCTTGGCGCACCAGTAGATGGCCAGCTGCTCATTGCGCTTGTCCTCATCCAGATTTTCAACCTCGTCCTCGGAAAGCGCCTTGCGCTCCACTGCCGAGAAGTCTCGTGACAGGGATTCGATGTCGATGCCGACATCCTCGTTGTCGTTCAGGATGACGGCTACATATTTGTCTGTGTGCGTGATGCTTATGTTGGTGACACTGTTCTCCAGGTAAGGCTTCCCGTTGTCGTGGTGGCTCAGGTAGACCTTTTCGCCGAACAGCTCGCAAAGAAGCGCCCTGACCGCGAGCCTCTGCTTGCGGAGGGATTCGTTGTTGATGAATGAGATTTCCTCCATCTCATCTGAAGGGACGGAAGCGAGTTCCTTTAGTTCTTCTTCTGTTTCCGTTATCTGCCAGACTCCGATAAGGGATCTGGACTCTTCTAATTCCTTTTTTAAATATAGTGCCATAATTTAAGAATTCAGATTAAAGCATGGCAAAGAACCCGTCACCACAATGGTTCGGGACAACCAACGATTGATTATCAAGCATGCTGCGCGACAGCGGATCGTCCGATCGGGGGTCCGCCTTTGATTTGCTGTCTGTCAGAATAGAACTGGGAGGTTCCATATAATCAGTTAATCTTCCTTTGTCAATACAGGTGCAAATATAATGATTTTTTGAATTAGAAAGAAAATACAACAGAAATTGTTATCTTTGTGTCACTATTGGAAAAATAGGATTTTTAACATAATTTTTTTCAACAATGGGATTTTTGACAAACGAGAAGCTGCTCATCGTCGGTGCAGGCGGTGCTATCGGCTCAAACATGGCTCAGACCGCTCTCATGCTCGGTCTTACTCCTAACATCTGTCTCTATGACATCATCGAACCGGCCGTTCACGGTGTCGCCGAGGAAATGTATCATTGCGCTTTCCCTGGTGCGAACGTCACATGGACAACTGATCCTAAGGAGGCTTTCACTGGCGCCAAGTTCATCATCTCTTCCGGCGGCGCTCCACGTAAGGACGGTATGACCCGCGAGGATCTTCTCAAGGGCAACTGCCAGATCGCCGCTCAGTTCGGCGACTACATCAAGGAGTACTGCCCTGATGTGAACCACGTTGTGGTTATCTTCAACCCGGCCGATGTGACGGCTCTCACCGCCCTCATCCATTCAGGCCTCAAGCCTAACCAGCTCACCTCTCTCGCGGCTCTTGACTCCACACGTCTTCAGGAGCAGCTCGCGAAGGCCTGCGGTGTTCAGCAGTCAAAGGTTACCGATTGCTACACCTACGGCGGTCACGGCGAGCAGATGGCTGTCTTCGCGTCAAAGGCAAAGGTTGACGGCAAGCCTCTCTCTGAGTTCAATATCTCCGAGGAGCGTTGGGCCGAGATCAAGCACGACACCATCCAGGGTGGCTCCAACATCATCAAGCTCCGTGGACGTTCTTCATTCCAGAGCCCTGCCTACCAGGCTGTCAAGATGATCGAGGGCGCTATGGGCGGAACTCCGTTCACCTGGCCTGCGGGTTGCTATGTGGACTGCGACAAGTGCGGCTTCAAGAACGTGATGATGGCCATGCCTACCACGATCGACGCCACAGGTGTTCACTTCACCGAGCCTCAGGGAACTGAAGTCGAGATGGCTGATCTCAGGAAGTCTTACGAGCACCTCTGCAAGATGCGCGAGGAGATCATCGCCCTTGGCATCGTTCCTCCGGTAGAGGACTGGAAGAAAGACAATGTAAACCTTTAGAAGCTGTTTTGAATTGTTCGTTTGAAGTTTTTCACCTCAAAGAACATTTCAGACAACTCAAACAGCTTCTTGGTCTTAGGACTGTATAAAGTGCGGGAGGCCGGCTTTCAAGCCAGCCTCCCGCACTTTATGTATGCTCTTGACGGGCATGCGATTGAACATTCGTGGAAAAGTGTTACATTTGCATTCTGCCGGAACAATTCTGAAATGAGGATCAAGGATTGCATAGCATGGCTCTGGAACGCTTCCCGAGGGAATCACCTTCACATTCTGTGTGTGGGCGTTACCGGTATGGTCAGGGTTGCGGTCTCTCTGTTTTTCATCTGGGTGTGCAAAGGGCTTATCGACAATGTCACAGGACAGTCCGAAGGATGGAGCCTTGGCGTCCTCGTCGCGATGATGATCGTGAGCATGGCCGTCAGACCTCTTCTTTCATTGATGGCTGACAGACTGGCCCGAAAGACAGAGGCTTGCATGAACAATGAATTGAGGATGAATATATTCGATCATCTGATGGCAAGCCGGTGGGACAGCCGGGAGTCTCGTCACTCGGGAGACATCCTCAACAGGTTGATTGATGATGTTCCGAGTGTCTCCGAGGTCTTGTGCCGTGGCATCCCGAGCGTAATGATAACGACCTGCCAGTTGATCGGCGCCCTGTACATTCTTTCCAAAATGGATGTGCGTTTGGCTCTTATTCTCCTGTTCATCATGCCGGCGGCCTTGTTGTTGAGCAAAAGCTATGTCAGTAGGATGAGAAAGCTTACGCATGACATCCGTTCCCGGGAAAGCGCTATTCAGGAACACATTCAGGAAAGTGTGCAGAATCGTCTGCTGCTTCGTTCCATGGAATACACACCATATTCCGTTTCCAAACTTGGCGACATGCAATCAGGGTTGTTCCGTAATGTCATGAGGTACACGAATTTCGCGCTTTTCTCCCGATTGATGATCCAAGTCGGATTCTCGGCCGGTTACGCCACCGCGTTCCTTTGGGGAATATTCGGGATCAGAAGCGGCGCTGTGACTTTCGGCACGATGACCGCGTTCCTTCAGCTTGTGGCCCAGATACAAAACCCGATGGTCGAACTCAGTCGGCAGATTCCGGCGTTCATCCGTGTCATGACCGCTGCCGAGAGGCTCGCCGAACTGTCGGACGCACCTCTCGAACAAACCGGGAAGCCTGTCGTCCTGACCGGCAGGGCCGGAATCAGGATCGGACATCTTACATATTCCTACCCTGGCGGCGAAAAAAAGGTATTCGATGACTTCTCCCATGATTTCACTCCGGGAAGCCTGACAGCTGTCATAGGTGAGACAGGAATAGGGAAGACCACCCTGATGCGTCTGATTCTTGCGCTTGTCTCGCCTGACAGCGGGAATGTGGTGTTCTACGACTGCGAGGGAAACAAGGCCGAGGCCTCGCCTTTGACACGGCGCAACCTGTCTTATGTCCCGCAGGGGAACACCTTGTTCAGCGGAACCATCCGGGACAATCTTCGCATGGGAAATCCGGATGCGGGTGATGAGGAATATTCAAGGGCCCTTCATCTGGCCGCGGCGGATTTTGTCATGGATCTGCCTGATGGCCTTGACACCAGATGCGGCGAGCATGGCGTGGGATTGAGTGAAGGACAGGCCCAGAGGATCGCCATTGCCCGAGGATTGCTCCGTCCAGGCGGAATCCTCCTGCTTGACGAACCGTCCTCGTCCTTGGACATAGAGACGGAAAAGACCCTGTTGGAAAGGCTTTCAGGGCAGGTTCAGGACAAAACCCTCATAATCATCACCCATAGAGAGGAAATCGCGTCAATCTGCACATCTGTTCTGAGAATCACGCCTTCCTCGCTGAAGTGAGGAGCAAGCGTCTCCAGACCCCGAGCAATATGCGGCGGAAAGGGGCGGCCATCAGCCAAAGCCTGATTTTCAGGCGATAGCCATTGGACTCCACGTCAACAGGATGCTTCCCTTGTTTCAGAACCGACACCACGCGTCCGAATATTCCATCTCTTCCGCAATGCTCCTTTGCCCTGAGGATACCGTCGCCTTGGATCACCGCGACGCCATTCGCGTCAAACTCCAATATCCGGTGAAGGATGAAATGATTGTTCACCCGGAAAAGCACGATGTCCCCCTTGGCCGCGTTGCGGTGAGGCAAGTTTTCCGGGCTGGCCGCCTCCACGCCTTCCAGCACGACAAGATCCACCTCGCCCACGATGAAGGGCAGCATGCTTGTCCCTTTCACGGGAATCGTCACTTTCTTGCCTTTGCGCAGCAATGTGATGACATTCCCGAAAAAAGCTTCGTTGTTGACGGTCATTTTTTCCATTTTGAGCCTTTATAGCATCGTGTCATTGACTTGTTTCTTTGCAAAAGTATTGAAAAAATCGTTAACTTTGCCATTAAGGAACATGAAATAATAAGTTGCTTCAGATTAAGAAAAGATTCCTTAAGATGATGCAGGTTATTTTTTGAAGGTTACTAAGTAAGCATAAAAAATAAGTTGAACTAAATTTTGTGTCAGATTTTATGAGGATAGATTTCTTTTGGAAGAAGGAGTGTGCCGGTGGCACATGACTGATGAGAAAAGACATCTGGACCGAAAAGACAATCAAAGATTACCAAGTTATTTTTTTAAGGATTACTAACCTTAAGAAAGCTGCCACATGAAAGTGAAGAATGGATTTGTCATCCGCGAGATTTGCGGTGAGAAGGTTCTTTCCGGGGAGGGAAGTGACTTTGTGAATTTCAACAAGTTGATCAGGTTGAATGATTCCGCGGCATACCTGTTGGAATCTGTCGGCTCATCGGACTTTACGGAGGAGTCGCTTGTCAGCCTCTTGTGCGGGAAGTATGATGTCTCTCCGGAGGTGGCCCTGTCCGATGTCAAGGCGATGTGCTCCCGGTTGAAGGAAAACGGTGTCCTCGAGTGATATGTCCACTTCAACAATCAGGGTTTACCGTGTCGGCGGAGTGGCGTTCGCTCTTGAACTGAGGTCTCCATGGATCCCTATGGAGTACACTGAACCGGTCCGGAAGCGGATAGCGCTGGCTGCGGCAGGTGATGTCTTGCCGGTTCTTCCGGTAAGGGCCGGGGACAAGGTGCCTTTCAGGACATTTGTGCAGGGGCGTGGAGAACTCATCCCTGACATTGACGCCAACATGCTGGATCTTTCCATGCTTGAACCGTTCTTCATCGGACAAGAGGCGGATGTGACTTTCCGTCTGGTCATCCATGCGCCTGAAAGTGAACCTTTCGACGCGGGGGCAGGGGAAGGCCTGATCATGGATGTCAAAGACTCACAGCCGTACTTCAAGGTTTACCGCCGTCCTGAAGGGACATGGTTCGAGGTCAGCACCGAATCCAGTCCGTCCTTGGGAAGGTTGTTGGTTTCCAACGACAGCACTGTCGGAGACTATTATCCGGAACCGGGAATGACAGCCTACAAGGTGGCATACATGATGGACGTGCTCCTGCGGATGATGTTCTCCTACAACTCTCCCGCGCATTCAGTCTTGCTGATGCACTCTTCGGTGGTCTCTCTGGATGGAGAGGCAGTGATGTTCCTTGGCCCCAGCGGAACCGGTAAAAGCACCCACAGCCGCCTGTGGCTCGAGAATATTCCTGGAACCACGTTGGTCAATGATGACAATCCGGTCGTGAGGCTTGAAGACGGGAAATTGTTCGTCTATGGCACTCCATGGAGCGGGAAGACTCCCTGCTATCGTAATGTGAGGGTTCCGGTCAAGGCCATTGTCTGTCTCAGGCAGGCGCCGCTCAACAGCATCTCAAGGTTGAACGGGATTTACGCCTACGCCGGTTTTGTCAGCGCTGTCTCATCTGTTCGTTGGGAACGTCGGATCATGGATGCATTGACACCGGTCGCCTCCGGAATCGCCACTTCGGTTCCGATCTATTCGATGGGGTGCCGTCCTGACGCCGAAGCTGCAAGAGTGTGCCGTGACGGGGTCTGGAAGTAAAACGGCTACTTCGGAATGCGCCTATTGTTTCAAACGCAAAAACATTTTTTATGAATATCCCGAAAGATGACCTGTTTTTCGACTTGTTGCGTTCCGGCCTTTGGGATAAGGCCGGTACCGTAGCGGATTATTCTTCCGTTGACTGGAAGGCTTTGATCAGACTTGCCAGAGAGCAGACGGTGGTCGGACTGATCTCTGACGGGGTTTCCGCGCAGAAGCGTTACGGCGCCCAACTTTCGATGCCCTTTGAGGATGCTCGGCAGCTGATGGTTCAGACCATCGGCGTGGAACGGGCCAATGCCCGGTTGGACGCTGTCGTGGCCGAGTTGGCGGGCATATTCAAAGACAACGGGATCAGCTACTGCCTTATAAAGGGACAGGGTACGGCACAGAACTATCTTCATCCCGGCCATCGGTCTCCGGGGGACATAGACTTCCTTCTGGACGATGAGAATTACCGCCGCGCATCGGAAGTGCTGGCTCCCAGGGCTGAAAAGTTGCTCCCGGAAGATGGCGATAAGAAGCATTTCGGGATGCTGTTCCATGGCGGAGTGGATGTCGAACTCCACGGAACAGCCCGGGCCGGTTTTGGAAAGGCGTTCAACGATGTCATCGACCAGATGCAGTCGGAATTGTTCACCCGCAAGGATTTCCGCTCATGGGACTGTCTTGGTGAGCCAGTCGCTTTGCCGTCCGTGGATTTTGACGCAATGTTCATATTCACTCATTTTATCCAACATTTCTATCATGGTGGACTGGGTCTCCGTCAGATCTGCGACTGGACCATGCATCTTCGCCGTTTCGCGTCGGTGATCGACAGGGCTTGGATCCGGCGGCGTCTTGATGAATTAGGGCTGGACAAGGAATGGAAGGCCTTCGGGTTCATTGCCGTAAATCTGTTGGGGCTTCCCCGGGAGGAAATGCCGTTCTATGACGAGACATTTGGCCGGTATTCAGACATGATCTGGGCATCGATAAGGCATTCCGGCAATTTCGGACGGACAATGAATGGCGGACGCGACATTGACTCTGAACCTTACCTCCTCCGCAAGCTTCGTTCCTTTCGCGGGCATCTCCGCTGGATGTCACGCCATTTCGCGCTTTCGCCCCGCAATACCTACCGCGCGATGAGACATACCATTACCTACGGCTTTAAGGCCGTTCTGAAAGGGCGGTGATCTGATGGCTTTGATCAGTAATAACAAAAAAGCGGCCGAATTCCGGTCGCTTCTTTTGTCTGTCGGGGTACAGTGACTCGAACACTGGACCCTCTGGTCCCAAACCAGATGCGCTAGCCAACTGCGCCACACCCCGATAACATTCCTTCGGGTTAACCCCTCAGGCCTTCCCTGACAACGAGCCGTCAAGCGGTGTTCTCATTGGAAAGGACTGCAAAGTTATGCCTTTTTTCTTAATTCGCAAAACTTTTTTGAAAAAATCAGCTATCTTTGAAACGGCGTTGTCCGAAAACAAATTTTTATGATAATACAGGCAAGAGGTATAGAAAAGAGTTTTGGAGATTTGAAAGTCCTTAAAGGCGTTGATTTTCAGGTGAATAAATCCGAAGTGGTGTCGATTATGGGAGCTTCCGGTGCCGGGAAGTCCACACTTCTTCAGATTCTGGGTACATTGTCAACTCCGGACTCTGGCTCTCTGGAGATTGACGGGACGGATGTGCTTCATCTTGGCGGCAAGGATCTGTCCGCTTTCAGGAACAAACGCATAGGATTCGTGTTCCAGTTCCATCATCTGTTGCCGGAATTCAGCGCCTTGGAGAATGTGATGATCCCGGCGTTCATCGCGGGTCGTTCCGACAAGGATGCCAAGGCCGCCGCGACACGGCTGCTCAAGGACATGGGACTTTCCGAGAGAATGGAACACAAGCCGTCTGAACTCTCCGGTGGAGAGCAGCAGAGAGTGGCGATCGCAAGGGCGCTCGTCAACGACCCTGCCATTATCTTCGCGGACGAGCCGTCAGGCAATCTGGACACAAAGACAAAGGCGGAAATCCATCAATTGTTCTTTGACCTCAGGCAACGCTACGGGCAGACAGTTGTCATCGTGACCCATGACCCTGATCTCGCGAGGATGTGTGACCGGTCGCTCTTCATGCGGGATGGACTGTTCGTGGATGAGTAGTAGGCTGAGCGGATATATTCGAAAATGAGTGTATTCCATTTCAAACGCTTCGACGTGCGCAACGAGCGCTCTGCCATGAAGGTGAACACTGACGGCGTGCTTCTGGGCGCGGCGACTGAGGTTTTCCAGGAGGATCGCCATGTCCTTGACATCGGCACCGGAACAGGCACGGTCGCCTTGATGATAGCCCAGCGTCTCTACGACATCAAAAAGGATGGAGGGTGGAATGTTCAAGGCATCGACATTGACTCTCCGTCGGCTGAGGAAGCTGCCGGAAATTTCAGCCTTTCGCCATGGCGAGGTCATCTTGAGGCCGCCAATGCCGGTCTGGCAGGGTTCCGGAAGGCAAATCCGGATTCCCGTTACGATCTCATCGTCTCGAATCCGCCATACTACGACAACTCGCTTCAGGCTCCGGAGGCGCGGCGTAACTCGGCACGTCACACTGGCGACCCGGAAAACCAGAATGGGATAGAGTCTCTTTCATATAGGGAAATTCTTGAATATGCTTCCGAAGCGCTTGATGAATATGGCCGTGTCTCGGTCATCCTGCCCTCCGATCAGGAGAAGGCATTGTTGCGTCATGCCGGAATGTGTGGTTTTGTCCCATGGAAAATTCTGAGAATCAAGACTGTGGAACGTAAACCTGTGTCCAGGCTGATTGTCCAGTTCAAGCGTAGGACAGTGGTTACAGAGCCACCGCTTGAAGAAACCCTGACCCTTTTGGATGAAAGAGGGAGGCGTACTTCCCAGCATGCCTCCCTTATAACAGATTATTGTCTGTAACCAAACTAACCATTAACCAATTGACCAAAAATCTAATAATCTGTTATCAGTCTCATTTGTTGTCGTTTTTGTTCAGTCTATGAATCTGACGCCTGCGGAATGACTCCTCGGCGATGTATAACTTTGCCACCTTCTTGCCCGGGAGAATCTTGCGATACTCCGAAACGTATTTACTATCAATATCCTTGCCAGAATTCTGGACTTCGAGGTATTTATTCAACAAATTGTTGATTTCGTTGTCATTTTTGCCTGCTTGAAGCGCTTCCTCAAGAGCCTTGTAGGCATCAATCACCATCTTGAAAGATTTTTTCTTCTCGCATTCGCATTTGTTATAGACTGGCCAGAACTTTTCAGCCTCGGCGCTTGTCAGTTCCATCGCATCGGTAATGTAGGCGATTTTTTCGGCCTTCCATCTGTCTTTCCAGTCCTTTTTCTTGTCCTGCGCCTCCATGGTAGGAACCGCAAGAATAAGAACCATGAGTATTAGTAGCGTTTGTTTCATACAAATTTATTTTTGTGCCGTAAGCCCGGCATATTCTATTAATTCGGTTGAAGTTCCGGAGTCGATGAGGAAATTGACCACATCCTCGTCGGAGATCGAGTCCTGCATGTCGCTTTCCGTGCTGAGATACTCATCGGCCTGAAGCAGACTCACGTAGGCGAATTCATTGTTGTAGAAGTCGCTCTGCGAGCTGTCGGTCATTGTGCTTCTGAGGACCGCGTTCCCGACCAGCATGATCGCGGTGAAGCAGGCAGCCAGCGCAAGGTATGGCTTCAGCCGCAGCGCCGGACTGCCGATCCTATGGTTGTCCGGTATAGCGCCAAGCCTCGCCTCAAGTTCCTCGAAATAATTTTTGGGAACCTCACGGGCGGTCTTCGCCGCTTCATCGAATATTCTGCTTTTTTCCTGCATCACGTTTCTTTGACAGATTGTCATGATTAAGGTTTAATCTCCGTTTCGAGTTCCGCGCGTATTTTTTCCGAGGCGAAATGGTAGGAGGCTTTCAAGGCTCCCACTGACGTTCCAAGGATTTCGGAGATGTCCTCGTACGGCATGTCATCGAAATAGCGCATGCAGAACACTGTCTTTTGTTTTTTTGGAAGTCTGGCGATGGCCTTGAAAAGTAGCCGCTGAGCTTCGTCTCCGTTGAAGAAAGAATCGTCGTCAATCTTGTCGGCAAGCGATGCGTCAAGACTTTCGAACTTGAGAGCCGCACGTATTTTCTGCTTGTGAAGCCAGTTCAGAGCTTCGTTTGTGGCGATTCTGTAGATCCATGTGAAAAGTCTGGAGTCCCCTCTGAAAGACGGCAGCGCCGACCAGATCTTAATGAATATCTCCTGAAGGAGGTCGTCGGTGTCTTCGTGAGAGAAGACAAAACCGCGCACATGCAAATACAGCCGCTCGCTGTAAGCCGCGACTATTTCCTTGAACGCACGTTCTTCCTGCCCGCTGAGGTAAAGTCCGATAATCTCCTCGTCTGCCATCCTGATTGTCTTCAATCTTTCAAATGTACGACAAATTGCTTATTTTTGCAATTATACCAGGAATTGCGGGCGGATGTCCCGCGGCTTACAATTGAACTACACGCTATTATATGAAGCATATCAGGAATTTCTGCATAATCGCCCACATTGATCACGGGAAGAGCACTCTTGCCGACAGACTCATCGAATTGACCAAGACATTGTCATCCAGAGATATGGAGGCTCAGGTGCTCGACGACATGGATCTTGAGAGGGAAAAGGGAATCACCATCAAGAGCCACGCGATCCAGATGGAGTACATCTACAAGGGAGAGAAATATGTCCTCAACCTGATCGACACTCCTGGCCATGTGGACTTTTCGTACGAAGTTTCACGCTCGATCGCTTCCTGCGAGGGGGCCTTGTTGGTGGTCGATGCGTCGCAGGGAATCCAGGCTCAGACGATCTCCAACCTGTACCTTGCGGTGGATCACGGGCTTGAGATCATTCCTGTGATGAACAAGATCGACATGGATTCCGCGCAGCCGGAGATTGTTGCCGACCAGATTGTCGATCTTTTGGGCTGTGACCACGACGACATATTCAAAGTCTCCGCGCGCACCGGAGAGGGGATTCCTCCGCTGCTTGACGCTATTGTGGAGAAGATTCCGGCACCGCACGGGGATCCTGACGCTCCGCTTCAGGCGTTGATCTTCGACTCCGTGTTCAACCCGTTCCGTGGGATCATCGCCTATTTCAAGGTTCTGAACGGCTCGGTCTCGACCGGGGACAAGGTCAAGTTCGTGGCGACCGGGCAGGAATATGACGCCGAGGAGGTCGGTGTGCTCAAGATGAAGCTCCAGCCGACGGGAAAGGTCTCGACCGGGGACGTGGGTTACATCATCTCCGGAATCAAGAGGGCCGTGGAAGTCAAGGTGGGAGACACAATCACCCATTCCGCAAGGCCTTGCGCCGCCGCCATCGCGGGATTCGAGGAGGTCAAGCCGATGGTGTTCGCAGGAATGTATCCTGTTCAGGCCGACAAATTTGAGGAACTGAGGGCGACTCTGGAGAAATTCCAGCTCAACGATGCCTCATTTGTCTATGAGCCGGAGTCCTCGCTGGCTCTGGGATTCGGTTTCCGTTGCGGATTCCTCGGACTTCTGCACCTTGAGATCGTGCAGGAGCGTCTTTTCAGAGAGTTCAACATGGATGTCATCACGACTGTCCCTAACGTTTCCTATAAGGTATATACAACTCAGGGTGAGGTGCTTGATGTGCACAATCCGTCCGGTCTTCCTGCCCCTACGCTGATCGACCACATCGAGGAGCCGTTCATCAGGGCCCAGATCATCTCCAAGACCGATTTCTACGGGGCGATCATGAAACTGTGCATGGACAAGAGAGGAACGCTGATCGGGGAACACTACATCACGTCCGACAGGGTCGAGCTCACCTACGACATGCCGCTTTCCGAGATCGTGTTCGATTTCTATGATAAATTGAAGTCTGTGTCAAAGGGTTACGCCTCGTTTGATTATCATGTGACTGATTTCCGTACGGCAAGGCTTGTCAAGTTGGACATCCTTCTGAACGGGGATCCGGCGGATGCTCTTTCTACCCTTATCCATGAGGATCACGCCTACGAGTTCGGACGCAAGATCTGTCTTAAACTCAAGGAACTGATTCCTCGACAGCAGTTCGACATCGCTGTCCAGGCCGCCATCGGGGCGAAGATCATCGCGCGGGAGACGGTGCGTCAGGTACGCAAGGATGTGACGGCCAAGTGTTACGGTGGTGACGTGACCCGCAAGAGGAAACTGCTTGAGAAACAGAAGGAGGGAAAGAAGAGGATGCGCCAGATCGGCACGGTACAGGTGCCGCAGAGCGCGTTCATGGCCGTCCTCAAGCTGGATTCATAGTGGAATGAACGTCGCTCTTTTGATAACTCTCGCCAAGGGAGGAGACTCAACCGGCTGCCTTGAGGAATGTCAGAGGCAGACGGAAGCCATTGCCGCTTCGGGAAGATATTCATTCTCCACATTCCTGAATGATGAAGGTGTGGCCGGCTACCAGAAACTTTGGGAAAGGGCTTCGGCGGGAGGTTTTGATTTCTGCTTGTGGATGGATTCCGACCTTCAGTTGGAGGAGGGGGCTTTGGCATCGTTCTTTGAGAATTCCATGTTCCTGAGACATAAGGCGGTGATCACCGGCACGGTCTCGGATCTTTCCGGTAACCTGCTTTCGGGCGGCAGATCCCGTCATGGAAGACTTTTGGATCCGGATCCTGTCATCCCCATCCCTTGTCATCTTTACGACATGACGCTCACATTGGTCCCGGAATATGCGGTCAGGCATCTTGAGAATCCGTCTGACATATTCAGACCCAGTCTCTTTGACTATGGCTGCGGCTCTAAGGTTGCCAAGGCGGGTGTGGCGAGGGTCATAGCTCCGGGGATCTTGGCGCGGACCGCACGGAAACCTGACCTCCCGGCATGGAAGAATCCTGACAGCCCGGCATCCGAACGTATGTCTTCTTTGCTGAAAGAGGGAAACCACGAGTTTATTCACGTTCTGCATTCGATTTTCAGATAATATTCGTAAATTTACGCTTACGCATTCGGTTGCGGATGCGCTTTGAAACGACATTAACATTAAAACATCCAATATTATGAAGCATCCTAAAATAGGAATCCGTCCGACCATAGATGGTCGTCAAGGCGGTGTGCGTGAAAGTCTTGAGGAAAAGACAATGACCCTTGCGGCTAATGTCGCAGCCCTCATTTCATCTAATTTGAGATATACGGACGGCACTCCGGTGGAGTGTGTCATCGCTGACGGGACGATCGGCCGTGTGGCTGAGAGCGCCGCATGCGCCGAGAAGTTCGAGCGCGAGGGAGTCGGCGGAACGATCACCGTGACATCCTGCTGGTGCTATGGCTCCGAGACCATGGACATGAACCCTTACTGGCCGAAGGCCGTATGGGGATTCAACGGAACGGAGCGTCCCGGGGCGGTTTATCTCGCCGCGGTTCTTGCCGCTCACGCACAGAAGGGCCTTCCTGCTTTCGGAATCTACGGCCACGATGTCCAGGATCTTGAGGACAACTCTATCCCGGAGGATGTGGCTGAGAAGATTCTCCGCTTTGCCCGTGGCGCTGTGGCCGTGGCCGAGATGAGAGGGGAGTCCTACCTTTCCATCGGTAGCGTGACGATGGGCATCGCCGGCTCTATCGTGGACACCAACTTCTTCCAGAAATATCTGGGAATGAGGAATGAAAGTGTCGATGAGGTCGAAATCCTGAGGCGTATGGATCTTGGAATATACGATCCTGAGGAGTTCGAGAAGGCTATGGCCTGGGTCAAGAAATACTGCATGCCTAACGAGGGCTGGGACAAGAACCCTGAAGGCAAGCAGAAGACCCGCGAGCAGAAGGACAAGGATTGGGAATTCGTGGTGAAGATGACCATCATAGTGATGGATCTGATGCACGGCAACCCTAAGCTCCGCGAGATGGGATTCAAGGAGGAGGCTCTTGGGCACAACGCCATCGCCGGAGGTTTCCAGGGACAGCGTCAGTGGACCGACTGGATGCCTAACGGGGACTTCACGGAGACTCTTCTGAACACCAACTTCGACTGGAACGGCCGTCGCCAGCCTTCCATCCTCGCCACCGAGAACGACTCCCTCAACGGCACCGCCATGCTGATGGCACATCTTCTGACCAACCGTCCTCAGATCTTCTCCGATGTCAGGACGTACTGGAGTCCGGAGGCCGTCAAGAGGGTTACCGGCAAGGAACTTACCGGCAAGGCCGCCCCTGGAATCATCCACCTCATCAACTCAGGCGCCACGACTATGGACGGCTGTGGACAGAGTTCGGACGCTGAGGGTAATCCGGTTATGAAGCCGTTCTGGGAAATGACCGAAGAGGACGAGAAGCGCTGCCTTGAGCACTCGCAATGGATGCCGGCCGACAGGGACTACTTCCGCGGCGGCGGATTCAGCATCCATTTCGTGTCCAGAGGAGATTTTCCTGCCACAATGGCGAGAATCAACATCGTGGACGGGCTTGGACCTGTGCTCCAGATCGCAGAGGGCTGGGTTGTGGACATCGATCCTGAGATCCACGCCGTTCTCGACAAGCGTACCGACCCTACCTGGCCTACAACCTGGTTCACCCCACGCCTTGACCCTAAGAAGGATGCCTTCAAGGACGTTTACAGCGTGATGAACAATTGGGGCGCCAATCACGGAGCGATCTCCTACGGACACATCGGCGCTGACCTCATCACCTTGGCCTCTATGCTCCGCATCCCTGTCTGCATGCACAACGTGGACGATGCCAAGATATTCCGTCCTGCGGCTTGGAACGCGTTCGGAATGGACAAGGAGGGTGCGGACTTCCGTGCCTGCGCGAACTTCGGTCCGATCTACAAGTAATCCTTGACCATGAAGGAGAAGGATTCAATCTTAAAGGCAGGCGGAGTAAGCTACGTCCTGCCTTTCATTCTCATAACGACCTGTTTCGCCCTGTGGGGATTCGCCAACGACATCACCAACCCGATGGTCAAGGCATTCTCCAAGATATTCAGAATGAGTGTGACGCAGGGCTCTCTGGTCCAGGTGGCATTCTACGGCGGCTATTTCTGTATGGCTCTTCCGGCGGCGATGTTCATCAGGAAATTCTCCTACAAGGCTGGCGTTCTTGTCGGCCTTGGACTCTATGCGCTCGGGGCTCTGCTGTTCCTTCCGGCCAAATCTGTCGGTGTCTATGGCTTTTTCCTTATCGCATATTTCATAATGACTTGCGGTCTGTCTTTCCTTGAGACCAGCTGCAATCCGTACATCCTGAGCATGGGAACGGAGGAGACTTCGACCCGTCGTCTGAACTTCGCCCAGTGCTTCAATCCGATCGGCTCGCTGATGGGAATGTACGTGGCGATGAACTTCATCCAGGCGAGGCTGCATCCGGCCAGCACGGCCGAGCGGGCGCTTCTGGACGATGCGAGCTTCGAGGCGATGAAACAGGCTGATCTCAATGTGCTTACGGGACCTTACTGGGTTGTCGGCCTTGTCATCATCGTGATGTTCATCCTGATACTTGTCGCGAAGATGCCTAAGAACGCCGACAAGGATCACGAGATGAACATCGGCCCGGTTCTGAACCGCCTGCTTCACAGGCCTCGGTACTGGGAGGGAGTGATCGCCCAGTTCTTCTATGTCGGTGTGCAGATCATGTGCTGGACATTCATCATCCAGTACGGCACAAGAGTGTTCATGGCCGAGGGAATGGACGAGCAGGTGGCCGAGGTGCTTTCGCAGAAGTACAACATCGCGGCGATGATCCTGTTCGTGACCTGCCGCTTCCTGTGCACTTGGCTGATGAAGTATCTGAAACCGTCCAAACTCTTGACAATCTTCGCTATAGGAGGAATGATCGCCACTGCCGGCGTGATATTCCTGCAGAACAGGCTCGGGCTTTACTGCCTCGTGGCTGTCAGCGGCTTCATGTCGTTGATGTTCCCGACGATCTACGGAATCGCCCTCGGAGGGCTCGGGGATGACGCCAAGTTCGGAGCCGCCGGCCTCATTATGGCAATCCTCGGAGGCTCTGTGCTTCCTCCGCTTCAGGCTTGGATCATCGACAAGGGAACGGTCGGCTTCCTTCCTGCCGTGAACGCCTCGTTCATCCTGCCGTTCATCTGCTTCATTGTCGTCTGCTTCTATGGAATCAGGACGACTAAGAAGCTGTTTTGAATTGTTTGTTTGAAGGTTTGAGAGTGAAAAACTTCAGTTTCGACCGCTTCTTCCAAGGAAGATAGCGGTGCTATCTGACTGAAGAAGCGGGAAGAAAATGAAGATTTTTCACCTCAAAGAACATTTCAAACAATTCAAAACAGCTTCTAAGATTCATCTGGCAGACGTTAAAGAATAGGTTAAGGATTATCCAGCCCGGAAATGATTTCCAGGCAAAAAACCAGAGCCTGCATCGCGTGATCGTTGAGGATCACCAGCGGCTCCGGACATATTCCAAGGAAAGACAGCGCGATTGTGGCCACGGAAAGGGTCATGATCGCGCTTGTCAGTGGAAGGGCGACCAAGTTGGTCAGTATGAAGTACTTCGGAAAAGTGTGGAAATAGTACCACGCCAGCGGGCCGGTGAATATCTGGCAGGAGATGGAGAGCATGGCGGCGTTCCAAATCTTGCGGAAAGGATTGAACCTTGACAGTCTGGAGCCGCTTGGGGCCGGGTAAATCCGTTCCATAGTGGGATAGAGCAGGAATATTCCAGCCATTGCCATGTAGGAGAGCTGGAAACCTACGGAACTGATTACATCCGGTTTTAGCGCCAGTTGAACCGTCAGCGCGGCCAGCAGCACCCTTACGGGTTCCCTTTTCCTGCCAAGCAGTCTGGCGGTCTCGTTGATTGTGATGAACAGGAACGCCCTGATGATGGATGGCGTGGCACCGGTCATGATGGAGTAGAAAAGTGCCGCCACGATGATCAATGAATATCTCGATTTTCTGGCCTTCGGGCTGTTCCCAAGCGGCGATGTCAGTCTGGTCAGAAGAAGATAGAGCACACCCAGATGCAATCCGGAGAGGGCGAGAATATGCGAGGCTCCGCTGTCTCTGAATATTCCCGTGATCTCTTTCGGAAGGTCGCTTTTGTCGCCGGTCAGCAAGGCTTTCACCAGTGGTCCAGTGGTCTCCGACGGGTATGGAATGGCATCGATTGTGGCGCGTAGGTGTCCTACGGCTTTGGCGGCCGCTGTGCTGACAATGCCGCTGCCATATTCAGGAATCCCGCTTGCGATGTGATAATTCAACGAGCAGAATATTCCCGTGACTATGAATATTCCCGCAAAGAATATCCGCCGGCCGCTGAGCCTGCCTAAGCGCGTCAGCCTGCCGAGGCGCGGTTGGTTCGACAGGCTCACCAACCGCTTTCCGCTCCGGTCGCTGAGCTTGTCGAAGCGCACCAATAAGGTAGTTGTACAAATGAGAACAAGGAGAATCGAACTAGTGATGAACGGCAGTCCGCCGGAAAGAAAAGGACACAGAACCGCCCCCGTCGCGACCCCGGCCGCGAAAGGAACACTGATCCCCATGATATCTCTCGCCTCAACCATATCACTGTCCATTATTTTGTCAAAAATAGTGATTAATTTGCTATCTTTGTCAGTACAATTACATAAATTTCAAACGGAATGATTATTCTTGTTATCAATTGCGGAAGCTCTTCGATCAAGTACCAGCTGCTTGACATGAAGAACGATGACGTTTACTCCCTTTTGGCCAAAGGTATAGTTGAGAAGATAGGCCTTGAATGCGGAAGACTCCAGCACACTCCTGTAGGTAAGGAAAAGGTTGTCAAGGATCTTCCTGTGCCGGACCACACAGTCGGAATGCAGATTGTGCTTGACGCCCTTATCGACAAGGATCACGGTGTGCTCAAGTCATTCGACGACATTGAAGCTGTCGGCCACAGAATCGTGCAGGGTGCCGATTTCTTCTCCGGAAGCGCCATCGTGGACGAGGATGTCATCAAGAAGATCGACTTCTGCTGCGACTTCGCCCCTCTCCACAACCCGGCCCACCTGCTTGGTATCAGGGCTTGCCAGGCGGTTCTGCCTTCAGTGCCTCAGGTCGTGACGTTCGACACCGCCTTCCATCAGACGATGCCGCCTTACGCCTACATGTACGGCCTCCCTTATGAATATTATGACAAGTACCACATCCGCCGCTACGGCGCCCACGGAACGAGCCATCAGTTCGTGGCGAAGAAGGGCGCTGAGATGGTCGGCCTTGATCTGAACAACTCAAGGATCATAACCTGCCACATCGGTAACGGAAGCTCCATCACCGCTATCGTGAACGGAAAGTCAATCGACACCTCTATGGGTCTCACTCCGCTTGAGGGTCTGGTCATGGGAACCCGCTGCGGCGACGTGGACGCAAACGCCGTCCTCTACATGATGAAGAAGGAGAATCTCACTCCTGATCAGATGTACGACATCGTGAACAAGAAGAGCGGTTTCCTCGGAGTCTCCCGGAAGACATCCGACGCCCGTGAGCTGGACGAGCTCGCCAACAACGGCGACCGCCAGGCCAAGCTTGTACTCAAGATGCTGACATTCCAGATGATCAAGTACATCGGAGCCTACACCGCCGAGATGAACGGAGTTGACGCCATCTTCTTCACCGGCGGTATCGGCGAGCACAACAGCCGTCTGCGCCGCAGGGTCTGCGAGAACTTCACCTATCTCGGACTTGCATTCGACTACGAGGCCAACACCGCCTGGGGAGTTGACACGGTGATCTCCCTGCCGGATTCCAAGGTCAAGGTCGCCCTTGTCACCACCGACGAGGAACTCGTCATCGCGCGCGACACCATGCACCTCGTGCAGAGCATGGATGAATAGAATCAATCTAAAAAAAAGAAATATCATGATCACAAAATTCGCTGACGTATTCGCCGACCTCAAAGAGAAAGGCGTATGCAAAAGATTGGTGGCCGCCTGGGCTGTTGACGAGCACACGATTGTGGCTTGCGCCAAGGCTTCGGAGTTGGGTTTCGTGAAAGTTACCCTTGTAGGTGACAAGGAACTCATCAGAGAGACCTGCCAGAAGAACGACATCGACATCGAACTCTTCGAGATTGTCAACGAGCCGGTTGAACTCAAGGCTGTCTCAAAGGCCGTTCAGCTTGTTCACGATGGTGAGGGCGATGTCCTGATGAAAGGGCTTTGCTCCACGGACAAGTTCCTCCGCGCTATTCTCAACAAGGAGACCGGACTTCTCCCTCAGAAGGGCGTGCTCAGCCATGTCGGTGTCATCGAAAGCCCTAACTATCACAAACTCCTCTTCCTGTCAGACATGGCCGTGATTCCTCTTCCTGACTTCCGCCAGAAGGTGAAGATCGCCGGTTATCTCGTGGGGGTGGCCAAGTCATTCGGCATCTCAAAGCCAAAGCTGGCGTTCATCGCCGCATCCGAGCAGGTGCTTGATTCCATGCCTGCCTGCATGGAGGCCGCCGCTCTCGCCAAGATGGTTGACCGCGGACAGATCAAGGGCTGTGTCGCTGACGGCCCTCTGGCTCTGGATGTCGCGATCGACAAGGAGTCTGTGGAGATCAAGAAACTTGTCAGCCCGGTTGCCGGTGACGCTGACTGTCTTGAGTTCCCTAACATCGAGTCCGCCAATGTGTTCTGGAAGACAAACTCCAAACTCGCCACTGGTGTTAAGCAGGCTGGAATGCTCGTCGGAACGACTGTCCCTTGCGTGCTCGCGAGCCGCGCTGACAGCGTTGACACCAAACTGAACTCCATCGCGGAGGCCGTGATGTTTGTCAACAAGTAGTATTAATAATCAAACCATTCCTCATCACTTGAAGTATTTTGATGAGGCGGATAGAACATATTCCTCGGAGGAAACTTCGAGGAATATTTCATTCTGAGCCTGTCGAAAAGCTCGGCCGTGTGGCGCGCAAGTCCCGGCCCTTTGTAAGTGCTTGTGTTGGAGATGAATATCCAGCACTCCCCGTCAGGGAAGTACTTGATCAGCGCGCTGGTTCCGGCGAACGTGCCGGTACGTGTCCAGTAACCGTCCTTGGTGTCGTTCCATCCGAGGGAGTAGGTGCTCTCGTCAAAATATTCAGTCATCAGATCCACGCTCTCCCGGCTGATGATGTCCGGGACTTCCGGTCTCCCGTCAATAGATGCCACAAACAGAGCCAGCTCCGGCGTGGAGGCCGCCCATGCGCCCGCTCCGGAAAGACCTGTCACGTTGTTGCCGCCGTAGCATCGGGTGACTTTCCTGCCGCTGTTGTTGAATTCTTCCGCCGGTTCGTCATCGTGCTGGACGTAGTAGCGTGTCTCGTTGGGGAGCTTGTGCTTGTAGTAGTTGCCTGCGATGTGGAAATCGACACATCCGGCCGGCCGAAGGACATTCTCCTGCAGGAATGTCTCGTAGTCCATCCCGCTGACCTTCTCAATCACCATGGAAAGAGCCAGATAGCCGAAGTTTGAATATTCCTGCGCGGTTCCCGGAACGAATTTCAACCGTCTTTTCAGTTGGATCTCCATCAACTGTTCCTGTGTGGGAGCCTCGCTCCAACCGTTCTGCATCATGATCCAACGTGTGGAGAACATCGGATCTCCGCCACGTCTGGAGAATCCGCCCTTGTGGCGCAGCAGGTCCTCGACTGTTATCCTGTAGTAGAGGGTGTCCTTGATGGCCGCGTTGTAGGTGGAGTCGTTCAGGATTCCGTCAGGGCCGAAGACATGATCCTTGATGTTGAGAAGTCCTCTGTCCTGAAGCACCATTATCCCTGCGGCTGTCACCAGTTTGGACACGGAAGCCATTCTCAGGATGTTCCCCGGCTGCATCTCAAGGCCAGAGTCCGCCTCGCCGTAGCCTTTCGCGAAAAGCAGGGAATCGTTCCTCATTACGGACAGTGACGCACCGTGTATGGCCCAGTAGGTCAGGTAGTTCTTTACCATCCTGTCGAATCCGGCCAATGAGGACGTGTCCGACATCTCGTTTGTCAGGGTCACGTTGAGGTTGACCGGCACAGGGCGGGATTCCCGCTCCGCCGACGCTCTTTTCCCGAATGCGGATTTCCCGGCGATGACGACAATCAGCGTGGCGACAAGTCCCGCCACGGAAATCAAGAGTATCCTCCTGGTTCTGGAATCCGACATATTCCTAAATCAATTCCGCTTTTTTGCCGAAGTCGATGATGAAACCGGCTGTTCCGTCTATCCCGAGAATCGAAGAGTCGATGCAGAGGTCGTAGTCTGACGCGGCTCCCCAGTTGCCGAATGTGAAGAAGTTGTAGTAGGTCTCCCTTGTCCTGTCTTGGCGAGAGATCCTGGACCGCGCTTCCTCCGGGGAGATGTTCAATCTTTCCGAAACTCTTTTCACGCGGTCTTCCGACGGAGCTGTGACGAACACGTCAAGACATTTCAGATCGCGGAGAATATAGTTGGAACACCTGCCTACGAAGATCGCGGAGCCTTTCGCCGCCAGGTTCCTGATCACTTCGCTTTGGATCTTGAACAGTTCGTTGTCGCCGACGTAGTTCCGCGCGCCGCCGAATCTTCCGGTGTCGAAGAAGGATGAAATGTTGAAGATGCTCCTCTTCTCATCGCTGCGCTCGAACAGTTCCTTGCTGAATCCGCTCTCGTCCGCAGCCCTTGAAATCAATTCATTATCGTAAACGGGGATGCCAAGGATCTCGCTGATCCTCAACGCGACGAGCTTGCCGCCGCTTCCGAACTGGCGTCCGATGTTGATTATCGTGTTTTGTCCGTTCATATTCATTGGTTTTTAAGAGATCGCACTCCCAAGAATCGTTGGTTCGTCCCCGTCCTTGAGTCTGCTGAATTTGCGCATGAGGTTGCCGATCATGATCAGTGTCGTGACACAGGCCAGTGCATCAGAGATCGGGAACGCCGCGAACACTCCATGAATGCCAAAGAACGGCGGCATCAGGTACAGCAGCGGCACAAGGTAAAGCAGCTGGCGGCTGAGGGACAGGAATATTGACTTCCGGACCATTCCGAGGCTTTGGAACAGGTTGGTCGATACCATCTGCCAGCCCACAATCAGCACAACCGGATTCATCACTCTCAACCCTTTCTCCGCCACCTCTTTAAGGCTTGGGTCATTGGTGAAGATGCTGACCATCGCTCCCGGGAAGAACTCCGAGGCGATGAACCAGAAACCGGTTACGATAGTGGCCCACATCGACGTGCGCAGGAAGACCTCGCGGACTCTTGAATATTTCCTCGCCCCGAAATTGTACCCTGCGATAGGCTGCATTCCCTGGTTGAATCCCATCACCACCATGATGAACAGGAAGTTGATCCTGTTGATGATGCCGAACGCACCGATGGCAAGGTCGCCGCCGTACTTGAGCAGCTGCTGGTTGATGAACATTGTCACGATGCAGGAGGCCGAGTTCATCAGGAAAGGCCCCATGCCGATTGACAATGAATCCTTCGCGATTCTCCACTCCAGACTGAAGAACCCTTTCGGCAGTCGCAGGACATTGTCCTTCCGTGTGAAGTAGTAGATTGAATATGCCAGCGAGACGGCCTGGCAGATCACCGTCGCCAAAGCGGCTCCGCGCACACCCATCCCGAATGTGAAAATGAATATCGGGTCCAGGATGCTGTTGAGGATCACCGTGAAAAGGGTCAGCCCCATCGCCATCTTCGGATTGCCGGAAGACCGGATGATGCTGTTCAGACCGAAGTAAAGATGGGTGATGACATTCCCGTAGAGAATGATCTCCATGTAGTCCCTTGCGTATTTCAAGGTGTTGGCGCTTGCCCCGAAGAAGTTAAGGATGGGATCCAGGAACATCAGGCAGAACACGGTGAAAAGGAGTCCCACGATGCAGTTCAGGGTCACTTCGTTTGCCAGGACCTTGTTGGCGATCCTATAGTTCCGCTGCCCGAGCAGCACGGAGATCATCGTCGCCGCTCCGACACCGACGAGGGTACCCAGCGCAGTGCTGAGGTTCATCAGCGGGAAGGTTACGGCAAGCCCCGAGATGGCCAGCGATCCGGTTTCGGGAATATGCCCGATGTAGATGCTGTCCACCATATTATACAGAGAAGACGCAGTCATGGCGATGATTCCAGGGACTGCGTACTTCTTGAGCAATTGTCCTATGCTCTCACTTCCAAGCTCCGTCGGGGCTGTCTGTGTCTGTGACATATCCTTATGGTTTGTCAACAATTTCAATCTCAAAAGTCAGGGGAGCGTATTTCGGGATGGATTTGCCGCTTCCGCTGTAGCCGTAGCCAAGATAGGAGTAGAACGCGCACACGCCCTTTTCGTAGGCCTTCAGTTTTGACAGGCAGTAGGCGAATCCCTTGATGGTGGTGCTGCCGTTCGAAGAACTTGAGCCACCGAGGGTTATGTCGGAATAATTCTTGTTCAGCTTCACTTGCTGAGGCTGGTATGTCTTCGATGACGAGTAGATTCCATAGAATTTCGCCGTGTCTTCAACCGTCGTGTCGAAAACCTGCCCGTTCAGCAGTCTTCCCGTGTAGTTGATGTAGAACGTTGTGTCGCGCGGCAGGGTTGTGGTGTCGGCCGGCTCCTTGAGCTGTTGGTAGTAGTAGCCGTAGAAGGTGGAATCCACATCGTTCATCCTGTGGGCGGTGTATCTTTCCAGAGAATCTATCTCCCATTTGTGGATGTCGTCGGTCTTGTCTGTAAGGGTGATGGTGTAGATGACATTGGTTCCGGACTCGTTCTTGAAATAATCGTCGCCTGTCTCGTAGCCTTCGTCGCCGTCAATGGTCACGTTAAGCCATCCGGGAATGACGGCTGTCCTTGTCCCGCCGACTTTCATGCCTCTGATCATGTCCAGGATTCCAGCCTGTGTCGCAAGCTCGCTGTTCAGCACCACGGTAGGCCCGTAATAGTTGCCTTTCGTGTAAGAGCCAATCTGTTGCGCCACTTTCTCCTCGGATGTGCTTCCGATGTTGCCGTCCAGATCGGTGGCCGTGTACCGGATGAAAAAGTAGAGATCTTTGTCGGAGATGGACGCGCCTGTTCCCGGTTGGTCGTCAGTGATGTATATTCCCAGACCCGTAGGCTTGACATTCGGAAAATGTGTGTTCAGCCAAGCCTCAAGGTAAAGCTTGTTGTCCCCGTTCTTTGATTCGGTGACCTCCTTGGCGCACGCGCCGGCCATAGTGATCACGGCGGCCGTGATTCCACAGAACTTGATGATCTTGTTTTTGAGTATGCTCATATCAATTTCCTTTCGTTTATTTGTTGGTGACGTCCGTTATCCACAAATGATAGGCCAATGCTGAATTTCCTGGCACTGTTCCTGTCTTGTGCTTCCCGAATCCGTTTTTCCCGTTGAAGAGAATGTAGCACTCGTCCCCGCTCTTTACTCCGACGATGCCCTTTCTCAGACCTTTCACGAGTTTGTCCCCGGAAAGATCGACCGTGCTGACCTTGAACATGGTGGTGTCCGAGACAGTCCATTGCGCCGATTCGGCGATCTCCTTGCTGTTGGTCACGAACATGTTGCCGGAAGACAGGCTGGAACTCTTGACGCAGTGGCCGGCATAGTAGAACGACACGCTGCCGTTGTCCTCCAACGCCTCGCCTTCGCCCTGCTTCACCGTGACCCTTACCGAACCATCGAAGTATTCCACGGTAGCCCCGGAGCCTTCGGGAGCCAGGGAGCTGACGATCGATTCTATGGTCTTGTCCTGCTGCGAATAGGCGTTCTCCGTCTCTGTCTTGCCGCAGGACGGGGACAACATGGTAAGGACAGCCATGGCGGCCAGTGCCGTTATGATGTGTTGATTCGTTGTCATATTCCAAAAAACTCTCCTGCCGCTTTCAAGATGTATGCCTCGGCGTCGGACGGGGCCGCCAAATCCTTGCCTATGGTCAGCTTGCCGCCTGCCGCGCACTCATGCCCGCCTCCGTTGAAGAACCTTGCCGCGCACTCGTTCGCCGAAGTTCCGGCCTTGGATCTGACGGAAACCTTGAAGATGTCGTTTTCCTGGGTCAGGAATATGCTCATGCGCACCGACGCGATCGACAGCGGCATGTTCACAAATCCCTCGCTTTCGCCTTTCCTGAAGTCGAACCTTTTCTGTGTCAGCTCATCCAGAATGATGTACGCCACCCCGTCCCCTGTGATCTTAAGCCGTTCGCTCATGAGAAACCCCATCAGCCTAAGGCGGTTTTCACGATAGTTGTTGTATAGCTCCGACAGGATGGCATCGCGGTTCACCCCCGCCTCGATCAGTTTGGATGCCATCTCCAGCGTGCTCGGAAAGACCGAATTCGCGAAGTTGTTGGTGTCTGTTGTCATTCCGGTAAGCAATGCGGTGGCGCAGTCCGCAGGCAATGCGGAAGCGTTCCCGGCGATGTCCGGCATCTCCATCAGAATCCAGAACAGCAGCTCGCTCGCGGAGGAGATCCCTGTCTTTGAGAACACGAGTTCAAACGATTCGGCCTCGGGATTCAGATGATGGTCAATCAGTATCTTATGCGCGCCTGAACCTCTCAACAAGCCCTCCATGTCCGCTGTCCTGGAGAAGGAGTTGCAATCCTGACAAATGATAAGGTCGCTTCCCTCGATTCTCTTCCGTGCTTCCTCACCGTTTTCATCGAACGCGATCAACTTCCCGGTTCCAATCCCTTTCGTAATGAAGGCGATTGAATCAGGGATGCTGTCCGGCACGATCAGTACCGTGTCCTTGCCCTTGACGCCTGTCAGATAGCTCAGCATGGCGGCTCCACTGCCTAAAGCATCCCCGTCCGGATGGGTGTGGACGACGATGGTGATGCGGGAAGAACTGCCCGTCAGCTTGTCTAAAATTGCGATGTCTTTCATTGCTGTCTGCAAAATTACAAATATTATATTGCATTTCATAAATCAATTTTCTAACTTTGTCAAGAATTGACGTATAGTCTTTTCGCAGGTAAGAAAAACATAAAAACCAAGAATAATGAACAAGACACTGAAAACGATTCTCTGCATCGTACTTGCGCTTTGCGCGATCTTTTTAGTCTATGAGATCTACGACGGCATTATGGAGCCTGTCAGATTCAACAAGGAGGTTGTGGCCAGGCAGAAGGTCGCTGTCCAGAGGCTGAAGGACATCCGTGAGCTTCAGGTAGCTTTCAAGAGCATGAACGAGAGGTTCACCGCCTCATTCGACACCCTCAAGCAGTTCTACAACAACGGCCAGATGGTTGTCCTCATGCAGGTCGGCTCGAAGGATGACTCCCTTGCCGTGGCACACACCAACGATGTAAGGAAGTCACACAAAGGAATAACCGATGAGGGTCTTTACAAGCTCTATCAGGAAGGGGACAGGCGTCTCGTGTTCTCGATCCAGAACAAGATCGCTGTCAAGGATACCCTGTTCAACAACAGACCGGACTTCGACATCAATGCCATTGATGAGATTCCGTTCGCGACCGAGGGCGAGACCGTGGCCGCTGTCACCAAGGTTGAGATGGACGCCATCGTGAAGAAGGTCTCAGGTGTGAACGTGCCTCTGTTCGAGGCGAAGATGCCTTGGAAGTCAATTCTTAACGGCATGAACCACCAGCTTGTTGTGAACAAAGTCGCAGAGTGCGAGGATCAGGGCCGCTACGAAGGCCTTATGGTCGGCAGCGTCACCGCGCCTAACAACAACGTGGGCAACTGGGAGTAGGACGATCATCCAACTCGGAATAGATGGATTGGAATCCAAAACAGAAGATTAACGGAATATCCATTCAAGTCTGCTTGAATGGATATTCTTTTAAGGTGTCGGACGGTTCGTCGGTGGAGGAGTCCGGATGGCGCGGGGCGGACACTGTCTTTACAGCCAAGGAGCTTCAGCGCCGTTATCCGCAGGTTGAGGTGTCCCTTCTGACCCCGAAGGTGGCGTTGGTCCCATCCTCATTTTTTGAAGAGTCATCCATGCGCCAAATCCTTTCTGACACTGTCATTCTCGGAGAGGACGATGAGGTGCGTCATGTCGCGTTCCCGGAGTATGCGGCTGAACTTGTCTATTCATTGACGATAGGGGAGATGCTGTCAAGGACCATCTCGCAGGCTGTCCTTGATGCGAATGGGAGGCAGGCTGAGGTTCTTCCGGAGATGTACTGCATTCTGAAGGATCTCGGGAGGGTGGATGAATATAACAGGATAGTCGCCTCCTACGCCTCAGGCTATCTTCATCTGGGAATATCCCAGGGCAGAAACCTGCTTCTGGCCAACGTGTTCAGTGCGGCGGACTTCACGACTGCCGAGTATTTCCTGTTCATGGCGGTGAGAAAACTGCAGCTCAATCTGGAGGTCTCGTCCGTCTATTTCAGGACCCCGTTGACCGGGGAGGAGGAGATGTCCTTGTACCGTTACTTTAAATCAGTTGAAAGGCTATGAGGATAATCGGAGGAAAACTGCGCGGCAAGACAGTCAATCCACCGGCCGGCTACAAGGCCAGACCGACCACCGATTTCGCCAGGGAGGGGCTCTTCAACGTGCTTGACAACGAGTACGAGTTTGAGGACCTGAAGGTTCTGGATCTTTTCGGGGGCACAGGCGCGGTCGCGTTCGAGTTCGCCTCAAGGGGGGCGGCGAGGGTCTGGTCTGTGGAGATGGCCAGAGAGAACGCATCGTTCATCAAGACAGAGGCACGGCGGCTTGGTCTGGACAACGTCACGATGGTGAGGGACAACGTGTTTGATTTCCTTGACATCTGCCATGAGAAGTTCGACATCGTGTTCGCCGATCCGCCTTATGCCTTGGAAGGCCTTGAGACAATCCCCGACAAGGTGTTTTCCGCCGGCATCCTCCATCCCGGATGCTATTTCATCCTGGAGCACGGTGACGAGCACTCATTCGCGGACCATCCTTGTTTTAGGAAGGAAAAGAAATACGGAAGGGTTCATTTCTCCTTTTTCAGCAAGGATGAAGAGTGACCGCACTATAAAAGATAATTAGTCAACACTATAAAACTGACAACGATGTACGATTCCAAGAACGGGCTTTGGATAGCCCAAAGTTCAGAAGGTCCGGTTTCCATCATCGGAAAGATGGCGAACAGGCACGGTCTTGTGGCCGGAGCCACCGGCACCGGAAAGACGGTCACACTTCAGGTCATGGCCGAGACTTTCTGCCAGGCGGGAGTCCCTTGCTTCATGGCGGACATGAAGGGCGATCTCTCCGGAATATCCCAACCTGGACGTATGAGTGGATTCATTGAGAAGAGAATGGCGGAATTCGGAGTGGAGAACCCTATGTTTCAGGGATGTCCGGTTCGTTTCTACGATGTTTTCGGTGAGCAGGGACATCCGCTCAGATGCACGGTCTCGCAGATGGGACCCCGGTTGCTGAGCCGTATCCTCGGTCTTAATGACACCCAGGAGGGAGTGCTCAACATCGTCTTCAGAATCGCTGACGAGCGCGGACTTCTCATTCTCGACATCAAGGACTTGCGCTCCATGCTCAATTTCGCCCTTGATCACGCGCCTGAATATTCCTCAATCTACGGCAACATCGCGTCGGCGTCGGTCGGAGCGATCCAGAGGGCTATCCTTGCACTTGAGAATGAGGGCGCCGACAAGTTTTTCGGCGAGTCGTCCTTTGATATTCAAGACCTTCTGGCCTGTGAGGGAGGAAAGGGAGTGATGAGTGTTCTGGCCGCCGACAGACTGATGATGAAGCCGAAGCTATATTCAACCTTCCTTCTTTGGCTTCTTTCGGAGTTATATTCAACTCTCCCGGAGGTCGGTGACATGGAAATGCCAAAGCTTGTGTTCTTCTTCGACGAGGCACACATGCTCTTTGACGACACGCCCAAGGCGTTGGCTGACAAGATCGAGCAGGTCGTGAGGCTTATCCGGAGCAAGGGCGTGGGTGTCTATTTCGTGACCCAGAGTCCGACTGACATTCCGGAAAGCATCCTCGGCCAGCTCGGCAACCGCGTGCAGCATGCCTTGAGGGCGTTCACCCCCAAGGATCAGAAAGCGGTGAAAGTCGCTGCGGAGACTTTCAGGGCCAATCCGGCGTTCGACACATCCGAGGCTATCATGAATCTCGGGACTGGTGAGGCTTTGGTGTCGTTTCTGGAGGCGAACGGAGCTCCGGGCGTTGTTCAGAAAGCGAAAATCCTTTTCCCGCTCAGCCAGATCGGGGCGATTGACACCTCGCAGAGAAGCCAGTTGATAAAGTCGTCCAGAATCTACGGGAAGTACGACACTCCTGTTGACCGTGAGAGCGCGTTCGAGGTGCTGCTGGAGCAGGCCCGTAAGGACGAGGAGGAAGCCGCGGCGGAGGCACAGGCCAAGGAGACCGAGAAGAAGTCCGCCAAGGGTGGCGGCCTGTTCGGCAAGCTTGCCAAGGCGGTTGTCACGGCTGTGACCGCGTCCGTAGCCGCCTCTGTCGGCACCGCTGTCTCCAACAAGGTGGCCGGCGGTAAGACCCAAAAGACCAAGAAGGTAAGCACCGGCAACAAGGTGGTGAAGAGCGCCACTTCGGCGGCCACCCGCACCGTGACCAGGGAACTGAGCCGCTCCATACTCGGGAATCTGATTAAGTAACATTCAAAAAATAACCTGCATCATCTTAAGGAATCTTTTCGGTCTAGATCTCTTTTCTCATCAGTCATGTGCCACCGGCACACTCCTTCTTCAAAAAAAGATCTATCCTCGAAAATCTTCTCTTAATCTGAAGCAACTTATTTTTTTCATGTTCCTAAATAACAAATAACAAATCAAAATGAAGAATTATCTTTGCACCGCTCTGGTTTTGTCCCTGATGACTGCCGGAACAGTATCGGCCCAAAGTTGGGCGCCTGCCGGCGACCGCATCAGGACGGCGTGGGCTGAGGAGGTCACGCCGGAGAATGCCCACAGGGAATATCCCCGCCCTCAGATGGTGAGGCCGGATTGGAAGTCCCTGAACGGTCTGTGGGAATATTCAATCACCCCTAAGAACGCCGCTGTCCCGGAAAAGTTTGACGGACGGATTCTGGTTCCTTTCGCGGTGGAGTCCTCGCTTTCCGGTGTCGGACGCACATTGACACCTGACGATGCCCTTTGGTACAGGACTTCGTTCAAGGTGCCTTCCGCCTGGCGAGGCAAGCGTCTGATGCTGAACTTCGAGGCTGTGGACTGGCAGGCTGATGTGATTGTCAACGATGTGCAGGTCGGCAGACACACGGGAGGCTACACTCATTTTTCGTTCGACATCACCCCTTACCTTAAATCCGGCGACAACACATTGGTCGTCAGGGTTGAGGATGCCACAAACAATGATTTCCAGCCTCGTGGCAAACAGGTCCGCGAACCGAAAGGCATCTGGTACACAGCGGTTTCGGGAATATGGCAGAGCGTCTGGATCGAGCCGGTCTCAAAAGCGCGGGTTACAGACTATTATGCTGTTTCGAACATAAAGGACGGGACGATGAGCGTTTCTGTGGCCACGGAAGGCATGCAGGAAGGGGATGTTGTAAGAGTAAAGTTGCTCGATGGCGGTGTGGGGTATTCGACAGAGAACGGCATCAAGGGCAATGTCCTCGCCCAGGGAAAGACTGTCCCGGACGGTACTGTGATGCTTCCTGTAAGTGATGCCAAGCTGTGGTCTCCTGATTCGCCTTACCTTTACGGACTGGAGATCTCCGTGCTTCGCGGAGGCAAGGTGATCGACTCGGTGCATGGCTACACGGCGATGAGGGAGGTTTCCCTTTATTTAAAGAACAAGAACACGAAACTGCTCGGCCTTAACTGCCAGCCTCTGTTCCAGTTCGGCCCTCTCGATCAGGGTTGGTGGCCGGACGGACTGTACACCGCTCCGACAGACGAGGCTCTGAAATATGATATTCAGAAGACCAAGGACTTCGGATTCAACATGATCCGCAAGCACATCAAGGTTGAGCCGTCGCGCTGGTTCTACTATTGCGACCAGCTCGGAATGCTTGTTTGGCAGGACATGCCTTGCTTCGCATCCAACAATCTGAACAAATGGGTGGTACACAACTACAGTGAGGGCACGGATTTCCCTGCCACCCCTCAGGCCAAGGCCAATTTTTATAAGGAGTGGTCCGAAATCATGGCTCAGGTGAAAAAGTTCCCGTGCATCGTGATGTGGGTGCCTTTCAACGAGGCCTGGGGACAGTTCGACACCAAGGCCGTCGTGGACTTCACGAGAGCGCAGGATCCTACAAGGCTCATCAACATGTCTTCCGGCGGCAACTGGGAGCCGGATTGCGGAGACGTGATGGACAACCACCATTATCCTTACCCGGCGATGTACCTTTGGGAGCCTAAGATGGCTGCCGTGCTTGGGGAATATGGCGGCATAGGCCTTCCGCTTCAGGGCCATCTTTGGCAGACTGACCGCAACTGGGGCTATGTCCAGTACAAGAACGGAGACGAGGTCCTTGATGAATATGCAAGGTTCGCCGACCAGTTGATTCTCCTGATCAAGCAAGGTGTCTGCGGTGCGGTCTATACCCAGACGACAGATGTTGAGGGAGAGGTGAACGGTCTGATGACCTACGACCGTAAAGTGGTCAAGATGAATGAGGGAAAACTTCGTGAGATCAACACGAAGGTGATAGGGTCAATGCCGATAAAATAATCAACGAGCGATATGGAGAATCTTTTTGACATCAAAGGTAAGGTTGTGGTGATGACAGGCGCTTGCGGAGTGCTTGGGGCCACTATAGTGAAATATTTCGCCGCTCAGGGAGCCAAGGTGGCTCTTCTGGATCTTGACCGTGCCTCAGAAAAGGGTGAGGCTATCGTGGCCGAGATCAAGGCAGAGGGTGGAGAGGCTTGCTTCCTGCCTACCAATGTGCTTGACAAGGAGACACTTGAGGGTAATTGCAAGGCCATCGTGGAGAAATTCGGAGGAATAGACATCCTTCTGAACGCCGCAGGAGGAAACATGGCTTCCGCGACCGTTCCGCCGGAGAAGACAATCTTCGACCTTGACGTTGACGCTGTGCGCAAGGTTGTGGATCTCAATCTGTTCGGGACTGTCCTGCCGACCATGGTCTTCGCAAAGGCGATGGTGGAGAAGAAGAAAGGCTCGATCATCAACTTCTGCAGCGAGACATCCTTGAGACCTCTTACCCGTGTGGCTGGTTATGGTGTCGCCAAGGCCGCCGTGGCCAACTGGACCAAGTACTTGGCCGGAGAACTTGCCATCAAGTTTGGCGAGGGTTTCAGAGTCAACGCCATCGCTCCGGGATTCCTGCTCACCAACCAGAACCGTTCCCTGCTCACGAATTCTGACGGCAGTCTGACCGACCGGTCGCACAAGATTCTGGCCCACACTCCGTTCGGACGTTTCCTTGAGCCGGAGGAACTTCTCGGAACCCTCCACTGGCTGGCTTCCGATGCCTCAAAGGCCGTGACGGGAACTATCAATGTTGTGGACGGAGGTTTTGACGCATTTTCAATTTAGCGAAACGCTAAATTGAAAATGCATTTTCTGATTCAACCCCCAGTCACTTCGTGACAGCCCCGGTGGGGCACGGGGAAAGGATTCCCCGAAACCCCTTCGGTCGCTTCGCTCCGAGTGGTGAAGACTATATATGGATTACTTGCAATACAAAAGAAATGGCTATTTTGAATTGAAAATGAATAAGAATATTTTTTTGATGCGGGAGAGTTGGAGATGGTACGGCCCCAACGACCCTATCTCCCTGGACTACATACGCCAGACCGGTGTGACGGACATCGTTCACGCGCTCCATCATATTCCTAACGGTCAGGTGTGGCCGGTCGAGGAGATCAAGGCACGCCAGAAGATGATCGCCGACTGGGGACTCACCTGGAGCGTGGTCGAGAGCGTGCCTGTGCACGAGCACATCAAGACCCAGACAGGGGACTATCTCCAGTACATCGAGAACTACAAACAGACCCTGCGCAACCTCTCCGAGTGCGGCATCAAGTGCGTGACTTACAACTTTATGCCTGTGCTTGATTGGACCCGCACGGATCTGGACTACAGACTTCCGGACGGCTCGACCTGCCTGCGCTTCGAGCGCGCGGCCTTGCTGGCGTTCGACCTTTTCATCCTGAAAAGACCGGGAGCGGAGAAGGAATATTCAGCCGGGGACATCGTCAAGGCGAAGGCCCGTTTCGAGAAGATGGACGCCGAGGAGATCCACAAACTCACACGCACGATGATCGCCGGTCTTCCGGGAAGCGAGGAGAGCTTCACTTTGGATCAGTTCAGAAAAGAGCTTGAGAGGTATGACGGGATTGATTCCGAAAAGCTTAGAAGCAATCTGATCTTCTTCCTGAGCCAGATCTGCCCTGTCGCCGACGAGGTCGGAGTGAGGATGGTGATCCACCCGGATGACCCGCCGTTCCCGATTCTCGGTCTTCCGAGGATACTTTCCACAGCCGAGGATTTCCGCAGGCTCATCGCCGCCGTCCCTAACTGGTCCAACGGCCTTTGCCTCTGCACCGGATCGTTCGGCATCAGGGCCGACAACGATCTTGTCGGAATGATGCGCGAGTTTGGGGACAGGACTGATTTCGTGCATTTCAGAAGCACGAAGCGTGACGCCGAGGGCAACTATTTCGAGGACACGCACCTGGCCGGTGACGTGGATATGTACGGCATGATGAAGACCCTCCTTGAGGTGATGCAGGAGCGCAAGTTCCGTGTGTTCTGCCGTCCTGACCACGGCCACAGGATGTGCGACGACCTTCAGAAGAAATCCAACCCGGGATACTCATGCTACGGCCGAATGAGAGGCATCGCAGAGCTTCGAGGACTTCAGATGGGCATCGCAGGATCAATATATCCTGAAAAATAATGCCCGTTGTTTATGTTTTGATTCTCGCTGTTGATGCGTTCTCACCCTGATGACGTTCCATACAGATCAAGACAGTTTCTTGGACTAATAGAAGATATTCACCATGAAGACATTAAAAACCATTTTTCTGGCAATATGCCTTTCACTCGTGACCGCTGTGACGGGATATTCACAGAACCATTATCAGCCGACTCCGGAGAACATTGAGGCACGTCGGCAGTTTGTCAATGACCGCTTTGGAATATTCCTGCATTGGGGAATATATGCCTCCTATGCGCAAGGGGAGTGGTATCTCCAGCTCGGCGGCCTGAACAAGGATGAATATGCCCACGCGGCTTCCGCTTTCTACCCTGCCGGCTACAACGCCGAGGAATGGGTGAAGGCTTTCAAGGATGCCGGAGCGGGCTATGTGACGATAACCTCCCGTCACCATGACGGATTTTCCATGTTCGACACCAAGGCTTCGGACTACAACATCGTCAAGGCGACCCCTTGGGGAAAGGATGTGATGAGGGATCTGGCTGACGCCTGCCATAAGGAAGGCCTGAGCCTCCAGTTCTACTATTCGATTCTGGACTGGATCAGGGAGGATTACCCTCTTGGCGAGTCCGGCCACAACACCGGCCGCAAGGGCGACCATCCTGACTATGACCACTATCTTGGCTTTATGAAGCAGCAGGTGAAAGAGTTGATGACCCAGTACGCCCCTGTCCGCGCCCTCTGGTTCGACGGTTATTGGGACCACAAGCGCGACTCGATTCCTTTCAACTGGAAGATGCCTGAGTTCTATGAATATATCCATTCAGTGAATCCGGCCTGTCTCATTGGTAACAATCACCATATCCAACCGATTGAGGGTGAGGATTTCCAGATGTTCGAGAGGGATCTTCCGGGGCAGAACACCGCCGGTTATTCCGAGGGACAGATGGTCAGCGACAAACTCCCGTTGGAGATGTGCCAGACGATGAACCACACCTGGGGCTACAGTGTGAAGGACCGGGACTACAAGACCGCCGCTCAGCTCATCGGCACTCTTGCGAAGGCTGTCTCGATGAACACCAACCTTCTGTTGAACATAGGCCCTCGCGCCGACGGCCGTCTTCCTGAAGCCGCTCTGTCTCTGTTGAAAGAGATCGGCCAGTGGATGAAGGTGAATGGTGAATCCATCAAGGGCTGCGGCCCCGGCCCGGTCGCCGAGCAGGAGTGGGGAGTCTCGACCGCTCCTCTCACGGGTGGCAAGACCTTCTATATTCATGTCCTTCAGAACCCGGGCGCTGTCCTTGAGATTCCGGTCGCCAAGAAGGCCAAGGTCAAGTCAGTGACCACATTGTATGACGGAACGGCCCTGTCAGTCAAGAAAGTCGGTGAGAATCTTTTCATAACCCTCCCGGCTGACCTTCCGGCGGAGGACTACGTCATCTCGGTGACGATGAAATAGCGTTCCCACATCAGTCATCCGCCACCGGCACACTCTCTCTTAAAAAGACATCTATCGAAAATACTGCCAAATCTTTATCAGCTTATTTTTAAACGCTTACTAAAAGAGGGTGACGCAATGACGACACGCGAAGAATTTCTCGTCCATTTTCGATGGAATAAAATGGAATATATCTCCAGCCTACGACCTCACCGAATGTCGTGACGCCAACCATGGATTCCATTCATCGCTCGCTAATGGTAAGGAACATCCGGCCCGGGAGGATTTCCTGATAATAGCCGGAGATGCAGGATTGACCAAAAAACAAGCCTTGAAGATAATCGACCGGGTCCGTGAAGTGGTCAATAATCACTGAATATGTTACTATTCGGCAATTTTCCAGGACTCGATCGTGCGGGTCTGGGTGGAGATGTTGACTCCGACCTTGACGAGTCTTTTGCCGGACGCTGAGCCTATTCCGATCGCTTCGGCAGGCTCAGCGACCGATGTGGCTTCACATCTTTCCGTCCCCTCAAGCCTGTACGGAATCAGATACCCTTTCTCGTCGATCTGCCTGAGCGCCTCCTCGGCTGAACCGTCCACCTTGAACTCAAAGACATAGACCCTGTCCTTGGTCCGGCACACGGCGTCCGCACGTCCGACGGCGGACTTGACCTCGGCCTGGGTGTAGTAGCCAAGCAGCGAGAAGATCAGATAGATGATCGTCTGAAAATGCTTCTCGGACTTGTTCTCCAGATCGTAAGGAATTCCGGCAAGGTAGGACTGCATGAGCGTCAGAGCGGCATCAATGTCATGCTTGTACATCGCGACAAAGAACTTGGCCACAAATCCGCTTCCGGTCGTACTCTTGTTTTTATATTGCGCTAACAATCCTTGCGTGAAGCCGATCTTGACCTCTTTGTTAGGGTAACCCAAAGTGTAGAGATGCAGAGCCCGGTCATAGTCCTTGATGGTCAGGTAGCCTGTCTGGTAGAGCACCGGAAGGACATTGTCGCTGATCTCCGGAGAGACGTCGAAGTCGGACTCCGGAATCATCGGCATACTGTCAAGGGTCGTCTCGTCAATCTCTGAGTTCTTAAGTCTCTCAAGAAGGTATGTCGGAGTTCCAGTGTCGAACCAGTAGCTTCCGAAGTCCTGTGCGTCCAATGATTTGATCAGACTGAAAGGATTGTAGATGTCCTCGGACCGCCCGCTGAAATGATAGCCGTCATAGTTATGCTTGAGTTCTTCCAGAGTCTCCTCATAGGATATTCCCAGACTTTCGGCCATCCTCTTGACCGGCTCCTGCATCTGGGTCTCGATCTCGCTTTGGGAGATTCCGCAGATCGCTGAATATTTCGGCATCATCGAGATGTTCTGCAGATTGTTGAGTTCACTGAATATGCTGAGTTGCGCGAACTTGTTGATCCCCGTGATGAACACGAATCGAAGGTACGGATCCAGACTCTTGACAGGGCTGTAGAAGTTCCTCATGATCTGCCGCATCGGAATAAGCCTCTCCTGGTCGTTCATCACGTCCAGCAGCGGTGCGTCATATTCATCGATGATTATGACGGCCTTTTCGCCGGCCTGCTCCACCGCCACTTTTATTAATCGCTCAAAGCGTGCGTGTATGTCGTATTCGGAGAGATGATCATCCTTTCCGAACGTGATTTCATACTCCTCAAGTTTGTAACTTATTGTACGGAGTAACTGCTCTTCGTTAAGATGCTTGGCCGTGGACATGTCGAAGTGGAACACCGGATGCTTTGTCCACTCTTTCTTCACTTCTCCGGCCTTCAGCCCGTTGAACAGTTCCGCCTCCCCCGCGAAGTAACTATGGATCGTAGATGACAGCAGCGACTTCCCGAACCGCCTTGGCCTGCTCAGGAACACGTACTTGTAATTCTCCGCCAAGTCGTGAACGAATCCCGTCTTGTCGATGTAGAGATACCCTCCTTCGATAATATTCCTGAACGTCTGTATCCCGATCGGGTACCTGATCCTTTTCTCCTCCATAGCCCTTAGCAATTAATGTCCAATGCCAAAGATAGTGAATATTTCCAAAAATAGGTCAATATCTGTGAGGGTCTGAGAGGTCAATATCCGCTGTAAAACCAGCAATGCTTGTGATATTAATGGCCCGTTCCTCGCCCTATGTATTCAATTTTATCGATTGACGCAACTTGTTTTTTCAACATTACTTAAGGGCATTATCCGCAAAGAATGCC
>OHZS01000013.1_pt1 | contig 89189 bp, 87 predicted proteins | sample 1580521 | NCBI WGS metagenome assembly OHZS01 (sample SAMEA3882503, study PRJEB24775) | human gut metagenome | biome: human-associated habitat; feature: intestine environment; material: feces | place: Netherlands | collected 2009/2010
CATCTTCAAGCCGCACGGTGTGCAGGCAATTTGCTCCGGTGACCAGGTAGCTTTGAGCTTCTCGTTTATATACTCGACTGCTGCCTGCGACCGAAACATCCCGTGATGACAGTATGAGCGCCGAAGCAGATATTTTTTCTGAGCTGTGTGCGGATAGTTGGCCGGTATGTCATACATATTGTTTTTTGTTTTTGTGGTGATTACATTCTACCAGAGATTCGTATGAACTTCTTTTCTTTTTTCTGCTGCACTTGATCGTATAATTCACCGGACTGTAATGACCGCGCGGGGCTTGTGCCCCGCGCGGTTTTGTGCTACATTAAGAGAACATACACAGCGTGAATTTACACAGAAAGGCGGGAGCCCCATGGATGTTCTGCGTTTCAAACAGGCCAATTGCAAAAACTGCTACAAATGCGTCCGGTTCTGCCCGGTCAAGTCCATCCGCGTCTATCAGGGTCACGCACAGATCATTTCCAGTGACTGCATTCTCTGCGGCAACTGCGTGTCCGTCTGCCCGCAGCATGCCAAGGAGGACATCAGCGACGTCGCGCAGATCCAGGAGCTGATCGCATCCGGCCAGCAGGTCGTTGTGAGCGTCGATTCTTCCTACATTGCCTATTTTGACACCCCCGGTTTTTCGGGCATCGAAGAGCCGCTGAAAAAGCTCGGTTTTGCGGCGGCACATGAGACAGCGGAGGGCGCCTATCTGGTCAAGAAGCAGCTCGAGGAGCTCGCGCGTCAGCCGGGCGATGCGCCGATCATTACATCCGGCTGTTCGACGATCGTTCTCTATGTGGAAAAGCATCTGCCGGAGGCGCTGCCATATTTAGCTCCGGTGCTCTCCCCGATGCAGGCGCATGCCGTGCTGCTGCGCAAGCGTTATCCGGGCGCGACCATTGTCTACATCAGCCCGTGTATCTCCAAGAAGGAGGAAACGACGCGTTTTGAGAGCGTCGGTGCCGATTACGACATCACGTTCACGGAGCTTGAGGACTGGATGCATGAGGCCGGTGTTGCTGTTAACCCCAACGTCCCGGCCGATGAGCCGATGCTTTCGCGCGGTTATACGATCACAAACGGCGTTCTGCACTCCATGTCGCTCGATTCCGGGCGCGATTATCTGTTCCTTGACGGTCTGGATGACAGCATCCAGACGCTCAAGAGCGTCGTCAACGGCAATCTGCGCAACTGCTTTATTGAGATCGCTGCCTGCCACGGAAACTGCGTCGGCGGTCTCGCTTTTCGGCAGAAGCACACAAACCTGCTCGAATCGCGCCGCCGCGTGATCAAGAGCGCCGGTGGCGAAAGAAACTTCGACATTCAGGAGCCGGTGGATATGCACCGCGCGCTCATAGACAAGAAGCACCCGGTCGACTTACCGCCAGACTCTGTTATTAACGGGATCCTGCGCAAAATGGGCAAATTCAGCCCGGCGGATGAGCTCAACTGCGGTCTGTGCGGCTACCGCACCTGCCGCGACAAGGCCATTGCCGTCTATGAGGGCCGCGCTGAGATCAGCATGTGCATGCCATATATGAAAGAGCGTGCCGAGACCTACTCCGAGAAGATCATCAACGTCTCCCCGGAGGGCATTGTCACTGTCGGCAAAAAGCTGAAGGTCAAGCAGATCAACAAAGCGGCTTGCAAGATTTTCGGCATCAAGGATCCGGCGGACATCATCGGCTATCCGGTCTCGCGCATTATGGATGAGTATGATTTCGTGAAGATGATCAGCCAGGAGGAGACGCAGGTCACGGACGAGGTGTTCCTTGCTGATTATAACGTCTACCTCGAGCGTATTTTCATCTGCGACCCGGAGCGGACGCTTTTCACCTGCATCATGCGTGATGTGACGAAGGCGCGCCAGCGCCGCAACAAGATCCAGAAGACGAAGATCCACGCGGCCGATCTGGCGGATGACATCATCGCCAACCAGCTGCGCATTGTCCACGAGATCGCGAGCCTGCTCGGAGAGACGGCAGCGGAGACCAAGGTGGCGGTTCACGACCTGAAGGAGGCCATCATGCTCGATGAGGACGGCGACGATGATGCGTAAACGAATCAATCGCTGCAGGAACACGGTCTGGGACATCAGCGTCATCAGCCGCAACAAAAACGGGGAGACGCTCTGCGGAGATCAGTGCGCGCTCGAATGGGACGGAAACGATGCGACGGTCATCCTCTCCGACGGCCTCGGCAGCGGCGTCAAGGCCAACATTCTCTCCACGCTGACAACGACCATGCTCACGACCATGCTCAAGGGCAGCGTGCCCATTGACGAGTGCGTTACGACCGTGGCGGAGACGCTGCCCATGTGCAAGGAACGAAAGCTTGCCTATGCGACTTTCACAATCCTGCAGACGGCCGGCACCCGCGTGCGCCTGATCCAGTATGATAACCCGAACGCCGTATTTGTGCATAACGGTGCGATCACAAAATATAACTATTCCGTCAACTTTATTCAGGAAAAGGAGCTGCACGAGAGCTACCTGCATTTTGACGTGGGAGATATGCTCGTGCTCTTCAGCGACGGGGTGTCGGAGGCCGGACGCGGCGTGACGACGGACGCCGGCTGGGCGCAGCAGGATATTGAGGATTTTATCCTGCGTAACTATTCGTCTAACGTCTCCTCGCAGCGCATGGCGGCCAGCATCCTTTCGACCGTCAAGACCCTGGACATGGACGCCATGCATGATGATACGACCGTTGTTGTCGCGCGTCTGCGCGAGCGCTGTCCGGTCAACGTCATGATTGGGCCGCCCGAGCGCAAGGATGACGATCTGAGCACGATGCGCCTGTTTTTCGGCAAGGATGGCAAGCACGTTGTCTGCGGCGGCACCACAGCCAACGCTGTCGCGGCATATCTGGGCGTAAAGGTGCACACGCTGCCAGGCAGCGGCACGGAGGAGGTTCCGCCGATGAGCGAGATCCACGGCGTGGATCTGACCACCGAGGGTGTCGTAACCGTCAATGTGACGATGGAGCGCATCAAGGACTACCTCGCCGACGGTATGTACACACTCGAGCTCGCCCGCATGAAAGATGGCGCGTCCAGGCTTGCGCTCATGCTGCTCGAAGAGGCAACGGAGGTCAATGTCCTCTTTGGCAACGCGAGCAACCTCGCCCAGCAGGATACGGAGTTCAGCTTTGAGCGCAAGCTGCAATTGGTGCAGGAGCTGCGCGATATGCTGACCTTGGCCGGTAAAACAGTCAAAATGAGCATCTGCTGACAGGTGCAAATCATCACGGAGTGACCCAAACGAATGAAGATCCGAACTTTTTTTGCAGTATTGCTGTGTAAACTCGCGCGCGGCCTGCTGCGGCTGCTGCGCCGCGGCGGCACGGCGTTTCCCGGCCGGGTGGCGCTGAAGGTCTACCCGCAGGTGCTCGGCGTGCTCTCGCAGGGCGTGCGCGTTATCCTCGTCACCGGTACGAACGGCAAAACGACCAGCTCCCGCATGATCGAGCAGGCGTTCGCCGACGCGGGGCTCAATTACTTTGCCAACCGCTCCGGCGCGAACCTCATCTCCGGCATCACGGCGGAATTTGCCATGCACAGTACGCTGACCGGGCGGCCCAAGTGCCAGTTCGCCGTCATCGAGTGCGACGAGGCGGCGTCCAAAACGGTGCTCAAGTATCTCAAGCCGGAGGTCATCGTGGCCACGAACGTGTTCCGCGATCAGCTCGACCGCTACGGTGAGATCACGCACACGCTCAACAACATCCTCGAGGGCATCCGTCACACGCCGGAGAGCACACTGTGCATCAATGCCGACTGTTCGCTCATCGCGTCCATCCCAGCGCAGGTGCCGAACCCGGTCGTGCGCTTTGGCGTGAACGTGCCGCTCGGCGGCGACGACATGACGGAGATCTCCGACGCGCCGCACTGCATCCACTGCAAGGCAGAGTATGTCTATGACTACCGCACGTACGGCCATCTCGGCGCGTTCCGCTGCCCGAAGTGCGGCTACCACCGCGAGGATCCGCAGGTCGCCGTCACGGCGGTGCAGGACCTCGGTGTGGACACGAGCGACGTCACCATGTCTATCGGCGGGCGGGAATACGCCGTGCACATCAACCTGCCGGCGGCGTATAACGTCTACAATGCCGTCGGGTCGGCGGCAGCGCTGTACGCATTCGGTTTCGCGCCAGAGGCGATCGTGCATGCGCTCGGCGCGTTCGGCTGCGGCTTTGGCCGCATGGAGAAGTTCGACCTGCGCGGCACGCCCGGACGCATGATGCTCGTGAAAAACCCCGCCGGCTGCAACCAGACCATGCGCTACCTTGCCGGGCTGGACGAGGATGCGACGTTTGTCGTCTGTCTCAACGACCGGGACGCCGACGGCACGGACATCTCGTGGATCTGGGACGCGGACTTTGAGCGGCTCGCCGCCATGGGCGAGCACCTGCGGCAGGTGTTCGTATCCGGCACGCGCGCCGATGAGCTGCGCCTGCGCCTGAAATATGCGGGCGTGGATGAGGCAAACATTCAGGTGTTTTACGACTATGACCCGCTGATTGACGCCATGTGCGCGTCGGAATACCCGGTGTTCATCATGCCGACGTATACGTCCATGTTGGACCTGCGCGGCCGGCTGCAAAAGCAGCTCGGCGGAAAGGAGTTCTGGGAATGAGCGAGAAGACCCTGCGCATCTGCCACCTGTACCCGGACCTTCTGAACCTCTACGGCGACCGGGGCAACATTCTCTGTATGCGCCGCCGCCTGGAGTGGCGCGGCATCGGCGCCGAGGTGACGGAGGTCACGGTCGGCGAGCAGGCGGATTTCACGCAGTTTGACCTGTTTTTCATCGGCGGCGGTCAGGACTTTGAGCAGGAGGTGCTCCTGTCCGACCTGAAAGCCGGAAAAGGCGGCGAGATCAAGGCTGCCATCGCCGACGGCAAGACGTTTCTGACCATCTGCGGCGGCTACCAGATGCTTGGCAGCTACTACCGCACGTGGGACGGCAAGCAGTGTGATTTCATCGGCGCGATCGATTATTACACCGTTGGTTCGAAGGAGCGCATGATCGGCAACTTTCTCTTTGAATGCCTGCCGGAGTCCGGCGGCAGCACGGTCGTCGGCTTTGAAAACCACAGCGGCAAGACCTACCTCAGCAGCGGCGTGTCACCGCTCGGCAAGGTGCTCGCCGGCGGTGGCAACAACGGGGAGGATAGCTTTGAGGGCGTGCGCTACCGCAACGTGTTCGGTACGTACAGCCACGGTCCGGTGCTGCCGAAAAACCCCGCGTTTTGCGACCATCTGCTCACGACGGCGCTGCAGCAGCGCTATCCGGAGCTGGAACTCCAGCCGCTGGACGATGCGGCCGAGCTCGCCGCGCACAACACCATGCGCGACCGGCTGCTGAAAAAATAATTGCATGGGAAATGGGCGCATCCGTCTGGATGCGCCCACCGTGCGTTTTCGGTTAAAAATCCTCGGGTATCGGAATGTCAGCGCGTGGCACCTTGACCCAGGAAAAGTCCGCCGCCAACTCCGCAGCCGTCACCGGCGCGTCCGTCGGCCGCAGTCCGACGAGCTTTGCGAGCTTGCCGGTCAGCTGCTCCGGCGTATATTTTTGCCGCAGGGCCTCCATGTTCAGGTCGCCCTCGCGCTTGGAGAGTTTGCGCCCGTCCGGCGCGACGAGCAGCGGCGCGTGTGCGTACTCCGGCGCGCGGCCGCCGAGTGTTTCGATCAGCCAGATCTGCCGCGGCGTGGAGTCGAGCAGATCGCGCGCGCGCACGACGCGCGTGATGCCCATCTCCAGATCGTCCACGCTCACGGCAAGCTGGTAGGCGAACACGCCGTCCGAGCGCCGGATGAGAAAATCATCGCGCCCGCGCCGCAGCTCCGTTTTCTGCGGGCCGTAGTGCCCGTCGATGAAGGAAATGTCCGCATCGGTCACTTCCAGCTTTTTCGCCGCGTTCCGGCCCATGCGCAGGCGCGCCTGCACCTCCTGAACCGTTAGTGTCCGGCAGGGGCAGCCGGCCTCGCGCGGCTCGCCGGGGTGCGGCGCGCTGGCGGCCAGCCGCTCGGCGCGGCTGCAGTAGCAGTCATATACCATCCCGCGCTCTGTCAAAGCGTCCAGCGCGGCGGTGTAGCGCTCCGTGCGCGTACCCTGACGGCTGTCCTGCGAGCCGGGACGCCAGCCCTCGTCCCAGTCAAGCCCGAGCCAGAGCAGGTCGTCGGCCATGAGCTCTGCGTAGTGCTCCCAGCTCCGCTCCGGGTCGAGATCCTCAAGGCGGAACACCATCGTCCCGCCGCGCGCGCGCACATCCAGCCATGCCAGCAGAAACGTCAGCACATTGCCCAAATGCAGCCGCCCGCTCGGGCTGGGCGCAAAGCGGCCACGGATCGTGTTATCCGGCATCGGTCATCCCTCCGGTTTCATTCTGAGTGCATTATAGCATAACCGTGCCGGTTCGCAACGCTTTTCAGGTCAAATGCCGTGGTTTGACAGGGCGCATTCGGCTGCGTATAATAAAAACACCGGTTGAATAGATGCGTGATTTTCGTCAATCACAGACGGGAGCCCTTCCTATGATTTATACTCTTCCCAGAATGCTGCTTGCCTTGGGCCTTGCCTTTTTGCTGGCATATTTCTTTTATCGTGGCTTCTTATGGGGCCTGAAGCTGTATCGGCTGAATAACAGCGCATACAAGAAAATCAAGAAGGGGGAAACATTTAAGGAATGGTTTTTATACAGCAGGTATCGGGATGTCATACCAAAACCGCTGTTGGTGTTTTACTTTTCCTTTTTGGCGCTTCATGCTGCTGCATTTCTGATTTGCATCATTCTCCATTTTTGTGTGGACGCTTGGGTACTGTATATTGTTAGAGCAGTCGTCATATTTGATGGAGCATGGATAGTGTTAGTAGGTATACTGTTTTGGAGCAAAGAGCCGGGCTTCGCATATGATAGATGGATCAAAAAACGATATAAAAAATCAGGAAAGAACAAGCCGAAAAAACGTTAAAGTCTCAGCGGGCGGTGCAGCAGCACCGCCCGCGTGATCATATAGCGCTTTTAGGGTCAAATCCCTTGAAACCATGCGGGAAATCGGATATAATAAAGTGTTATTATCAGCGGAGGAATGTCTCATGGCGAAATCATCCATCGAAAAAACAAATGTCATGCGCCTGCTCGACCAGAAGAAGGTGCCCTACACGCCGCACACATATCCGCACGGCGACGATGCGGTGGACGGCGTGACCGTCGCGCAGATGACGGGCATGGACCCGGCGAAGGTGTTCAAGACGCTGGTCGCCCGCGGCGCGAGCAAGACGCCGTACGTGTTCGTCATCCCGGTCGCGTGCGAGCTTGACCTCAAGAAGGCGGCGAAGGCCGTGGGGGAGAAGTCCGTCGCCATGCTGCATGTTTCCGAGCTTACGCCCCTGACGGGCTACGTGCGCGGCGGCTGCTCGCCGGTCGGCATGAAAAAGCAGTTTCGCACGGTCTTTGCCGCGCAGGCGCTCGCGCAGGAGACGATCCTCGTCAGCGCCGGCAAGATCGGCTATCAGGTCGAGACCGCGCCGCAGGCGCTCATCGCGCTCGTGCGCGCGACTACGGCGGATCTGACCATCGAAGAATCCTAAGCAACCACGGAGGCACCCATGCGGGATCATATCGTTATCAAAGGCGCGCGGGAGAACAATCTCAAGAACATTGATGTGGAAATTCCACGCGATGCGCTGGTCGTCATGACCGGCCTTTCCGGCTCCGGCAAGTCGAGCCTTGCGTTCGACACCATCTTTGCCGAGGGCCAGCGGCGCTATATGGAGAGTTTGTCCTCCTATGCACGCCAGTTTCTCGGCCAGATGGACAAGCCGGACGTCGATTCCATCGAGGGCATGAGCCCGGCCATTTCCATCGACCAGAAGACCACCAGCAAGAATCCGCGCTCGACCGTCGGCACGGTCACGGAGATCTACGACTATCTGCGTCTGCTCTGGGCGCGCGTCGGCGTGCCGCACTGTCCGAAGTGCGGCAAGGAGATCCGCCGCCAGACGGTGGACCAGATCGTCGATCAGATCGCGGCGCTGCCGCAGGCGACGCGCGTGCAAATTTTAGCGCCGGTCGTCCGCGCCAGAAAAGGCGAGCACCAGAAGGTGTTCGACGATGCCCGCCGCGGCGGCTATGTCCGCGTGCGGGTCGACGGCAGCATCTATGACCTGACGGAGGTCATCCCGCTCGACAAAAACCGCAAGCACAATATCGAGATCGTGGTCGACCGCGTCGTCATCCGCCCGGACCAGAACCGCCGCCTGACGGACGCCGTGGAGATCGCGTCCGCGCTCTCCGGCGGCCTCGTGCTGGCGGACATTCCGGAGGAAAAGCGCGAGATCCTCTTCTCGCAGAACTATGCCTGCGACGACTGCGGTATCTCGATCGAAGAGCTCACGCCGCGCATGTTCTCGTTCAACAGCCCCTACGGCGCCTGCCCGACCTGCGGCGGCCTCGGCACGCGGCTGCGTATCGACCCGGCGCTCATCATCCTGGATCCGTCGAAGTCGCTCCTCGAGGGCGGCGTTACGGCCAGCGGCTGGAACAGCGTCAAGGGTGACAGCATCAGCCGGATGTACTACGAGGCGCTGGCGGAAAAATATCACTTTGACCTCACCACGCCGATCGGCGACCTGCCGGAAAACGTGCGCCAGATCCTGCTCTACGGTACGGGCAACGAGGAGCTCACGCTGCATTATGATACGAACCGCGGCACCGGTGTGCTGCGCCGCCCGTTCGAGGGCATCGTCTGCAACCTCGAGCGCCGCTATCAGGAGACGCAGAGCGAGGCTATGCGCGCGTCGATCGAGTCCTGCATGGCGGAGACCGCCTGCCCGGACTGCCACGGTGCGCGGCTGCGGCCGGAGGTGCTGGCCGTCACGGTTGGCGGGCTGAACATTTCGGAGTTCACGGCGCTGCCGATCACGGAGGAGCTGGCGTTTCTGGATAAGCTCGCCCTGAGCGAGAAGGACGCCAAAATTGCCGACAGCATCCTGCGCGAGGTGCGCTCGCGGCTGCATTTTCTGCAGAGCGTTGGCCTGCAGTACTTGACGCTCGCGCGCTCGGCGGCCACGCTGTCCGGCGGCGAGAGCCAGCGCATCCGGCTTGCCACGCAGATCGGCTCGTCGCTCATGGGCGTGCTGTATATTCTCGACGAGCCGTCCATCGGCCTGCACCAGCGCGACAATGAAAAGCTGCTGGCTACGCTGCGCGAGCTGCGCGACCTCGGCAACACGCTCATCGTCGTCGAGCACGATGAGGACACCATGCGCGCGGCGGACTATCTCATCGACATCGGCCCCGGCGCGGGCGTGCACGGCGGGGAAGTAGTGTGTGCCGGCACACCGGAGGAGGTCGCGCGCTGTGAGCGCTCCATCACCGGGCAGTATCTGTCCGGAAAAAAGAAAATTCCCGTGCCTACACACCGCCGCGCCGGAAACGGCCATGCGCTTGTGATACGCGGCGCGGCAGAGCATAATCTCAAGCACGTGGATGTGGAGATCCCGCTGGGCGTCATGACGTGTGTGACCGGCGTGTCCGGCAGCGGAAAATCTTCGCTCGTCAACGAGGTGCTGTATAAAACACTCGTCGGCAAGCTTAACCACGCCAAGGTGCGTCCCGGGAAATGTGACGGGATCGACGGCGTGGAGTATCTGGATAAGATCATCAACATCGACCAGAGCCCCATCGGCCGCACGCCGCGCTCCAACCCGGCGACGTATACCGGCCTATTTGACGATATCCGCGCACTCTTTGCCTCCACGCAGGACGCAAAGCTGCGCGGCTATGGCGCCGGGCGCTTCTCGTTCAATATCCGCGGCGGCCGCTGCGAGGCCTGCTCCGGCGACGGCCTGCTGAAGATCGAGATGAACTTCCTGCCGGATGTCTACGTACCCTGCGAGGTCTGCAAGGGTAAGCGCTACAACCGCGAGACGCTCGAGGTACACTACAAGGGCAAGAACATTGCCGAAGTGCTGGACATGACCGTTGAGGAAGCGCTTGTGTTCTTTCAGAACCAGCCGAAGATCCGCGACCGGCTGCAGACGCTCATGGATGTCGGTCTCGGCTATGTCAGGCTCGGCCAGCCGTCCACGACGCTCTCCGGCGGCGAGGCGCAGCGCATCAAGCTTGCGACGGAGCTCTCCAAGCGCAGCACCGGCCGGACGATCTACGTCCTCGACGAGCCGACGACCGGCCTGCATGTGGCGGACGTCGCACGTCTGATCGATATTCTTGACCGCCTGACCGATGCCGGCAACACGGTGCTGGTCATCGAGCACAACCTGCACGTCATCAAAGTGGCCGATCACATCATCGACCTCGGCCCTGAGGGCGGTGACGCGGGCGGAAACATCGTCTTTACCGGCACACCGGAGGACTGCGCGCGCTGCGCCGGGAGCTATACCGGTCAGTTTTTGAAAAAAGAACTCGAAAGTTAACGGCCAAGCCCCCTTTCTCATAGTCTGAAAGGAGAGGGGGCGGTGAACATGGTCATTCAGATCACCTTATGCGTCCTGCTGATTCTGGGCTTTGCCTGGCTGCTGTGGATGCTCACCGGCGCGCTGCTCACGCCGGTGCGCTCCGGCCGTGGCACGCGCATCACGCTCGTCGTGCGGGCGCGCGGGGACGCACCGGAACTGGAAAATCTCCTGCGCGGCGCTCTGTGGCTGCGTGACAGCGGCACGGTCGCTGCGGACATTCTGCTCGTGGACTGCGGTCTGACGGAGGAAGCTGTTGAGCTGGTTGAGCGCCTTGCACGCCGGTGCGGAGATCTGAAGCTGTGCAAAACGGAGGAGTTTTGCCGATGGATGCAAACACCAATCCAATAGAATTATGCGGCACCGTCGCGGCGGTCATCTATCAGAACGAGGAAAACGGCTACACCGTCCTCAAGTTGGACGTGGATGACGGCAGCCAGACGATGGTCGTCGGCTGCATTCCGTACGCCGTGCCGGGCGAATCGATGATCGTCACCGGCAGCTGGATGACGCACCCGGTGCACGGCCAGCAGTTCAAGGCCGAGTTTGCCGAGCGCACCATGCCGGAGACGGCAGACGCGATCTATGCCTACCTCGCCGGGCGCGCCGTGCACGGCATCGGCCCGGCGACGGCGTCGCTGCTTGTATCGCGCTTCGGCGCCGACACGTTGAATGTACTGGAGTACGAGCCGGAAAAGCTCACGGCCATCAAGGGCATCAGCCTTTCTAAGGCGAAGACCATGTCGGCCAATTTCCGCCGTCAGGCGGGCATGCGCCGCTTGATCGAGTTTCTGGCCTCGGCGAATATCCGCCCGGTCATTGCCCTGCGGATGTACCAGTATTACGGTGACGAGGCCCTGCAGCTTGTGCAGGATAACCCCTACATACTCGTCTCGGACGCCATCGGCGCCACGTTTCAAGAGGCGGACGCGCTGGCGCTCGGCCACGGCTTTGACGACCAGAGTGCGGAGCGTGTCGCCGCGGCGACGCTGTATGAGCTCGCCTATAACGCCATTCGCGGCCACTGCTTCATCTCGTACCGCAACCTGCTGGCGGCAACGTCGCAGCTCAGCGGCGTGCCGGACGAGCTGGTCGCCCAGAGCGTGGACACGCTTGTAGAGAGCGGCGAACTGGTGCGCGAGCGCGTCGCGGGGTGCGACGGGTGCTATCTCGCACGCCTGCACGAGGCGGAGGCCTACACGGCCGAGCGGCTGCTCGCTATGGCGCAGAATGAATACCGCCGCATGCCGGATACGGAAAAAATCGCGGCACAGATTGAAGCGCAGCTCGGCCTGACTTTTGCCGAGCAGCAGAAGGAAACGCTCCGCCTTGCGTGTCAGCACCAGGTCATCGCCATCACCGGTGGCCCCGGCACCGGCAAGACGACGTCTATCCGGGCGATCCTCGCTCTGTTTGATGTGCTCAAGCTCGACACCCAGCTTGCCGCCCCGACCGGCCGCGCCGCCAAGCGCATGAGTGAGCTGACCGGCCGGAGCGCGCAGACGATCCACCGCCTGCTCGAGGCCGGCATGAGCGACGATCATCAGGACATCGCCTTCCGGCGCGACGAGGACGACCCGCTTGCGTGCGACGCCGTCATTCTCGACGAGTGCTCCATGGTGGACATCTCGCTCATGTGCGCGCTGCTGCGCGCCATGCGGCCGGAGTGCCGGCTCATCCTTGTGGGCGATGCCGATCAGCTGCCGTCCGTCGGCCCGGGCAATGTCTTTTCGGATATCATCCGCAGCGGCGTCATCCCGACTGTGCGCCTGACGGAGATCTTCCGCCAGGCCGCCGGGAGCAGCATCGTCGCCTACGCGCACGCCATCAACCGCGGCGATCACCCGCCGCTAACAAAAAACAGCGGGGACTTTTTCTTCCTCCGGCGTACAGATCCGCAGAAAGCGGCCGATACGGTCGTGGAGCTGTGCAAAACACGCCTGCCGAATAATATGAAGATCCCGCCGTCGGACATTCAGGTGCTCACGCCGACGCGCAAGTATGACACTGGCATGGCGGCGCTGAACGTGCGCCTGCAGGCGGCACTTAACCCGCCGGCCGACGGAAAGAAGGAACGCCGCTTCGGAGAAATTATCTTCCGCGAGGGCGACCGCGTCATGCAGATCCGCAACGACTATGATATCGTGCTCAAAAACCCGGACGGCACGACAGCCGGGACTGGGGTCTATAACGGCGACGTCGGCCAGATCACAGCCATCGACCCGCAAACGGAGACGCTCGCCGTCTGCTACGACGGCAAGACCGCGACCTACGGCTTCGAGATGCTCAACGAGCTCGAGCACGCGTGGGTCATGACAGTGCATAAATCGCAGGGCAGCGAGTACCGCGCGGTCGTGCTCTGCATCGGAAAAGCCGGGCCCATGCTGCTTACGCGCAGTGTGCTCTATACGGCCATCACGCGCGCCAAGTCCCTGCTCATCGTCGTCGGCGACGAGGGTGTGGCTTATCATATGATTGACAATCAGGCACAGACCCGGCGCTACAGCGGCCTGCGCGCCCGGCTCTGCGGGGAGTGCGGTGAAGCATGAAAGTGATCTTGTTCCTGCTCGACCTGCTCTATCCGCCGCGGTGCGCGTTCTGTCATGACTTTCTCGAGACCAGCTGCGAGGGTGTCTGCGCACACTGCAGGACCGGCCTGCCGTTTGCACAAAATGGTGGACGGCAGCACTTCCCGTTCATTCCGGCATGTGTCTCTCCGCTTAATTATGAGGGCAATGTGCGCGAATCGCTGCTGCGCTATAAATTTGGCGGCGCGACCGGGTACGCAAAAGTCTATGGTCGACTCGTTGCCGAAACGGTGCGCACGGAGCTTCCGGGAGCGTATGACATCATCACCTGGGTGCCGCTGAGCCGCAAGCGCCTGCGCGAGCGCGGCTACGATCAGGCGCGCCTGCTGGCGAAAGCGACGGCAAAGGCACTCGGCATGCCGCTCACGCCGACGCTCTATAAGCAGCGCAACACGCAGCCGCAGTCCGGCACCGGCGACGCTGCCAAGCGCCGCGCGAACATTACCGGGGCTTACCGCATGAAAAAGGGTGCGGATGTGACGGGAAAGCGCATCCTGCTCATCGACGACATCGTCACGACCGGCTCCACGCTCTCGGAATGTGCGCGTGTGCTCGGCAAAGCGGGTGCGGAGCAGGTCGTCTGCGCCACGGTCGCGCGCTCGGCCGACTAAAACAGCCGCGAGACGGCTACGATTGACTATAACATCCGCTGCGCGGATGATACAGGAGTTTTGCTTTATGATGATTTTTGAACGTGACATTGCCATCGACCTCGGCACGACCAACATCCGCGTGTTTGTGCGCGGCAAGGGTATCATGCTGCGCGAGCCGTCCATCGTAGCGGTCGATAAGTACACCGGCCGGATGCTCAAGGTCGGCCAGGATGCGCAGAAAATGCTCGGCCGTACCCCGGCGAACATCGTGGCCATCCATCCGATCAGCGCGGGCGTCATCTCAGACTATGACATGACGGCGCTCATGCTCAAGGAGCTGCTCTCGCGCGTGACGTCGTTCAGCCTCTTCAAGCCGCGCGTGCTCGTCACTGTACCGAGCAGCGTGACCGGCGTGGAGGAGCGCAACGTTATTGACGCCGTCATCGAGGCCGGCGCGCGCAAGGTGTACCTCGTGGAGTCCGCCGTGGCCACGGCGGCCGGTGCGGGCGCGGATATCTCCAAGCCTGACGGCCATCTGGTTATCGACATCGGCGGCGGCACGACGGAGGTCGCGGTCGTCTCCCTCGGCGGCGTGGTCGAGAGCGAATCCATCAAGACCGCCGGCGACGCCTTTGACGAGGCGATCGTGCGCTACGTGCGCCGCAAGCACAACATCCTCATCGGCAAGCGCACGGCCGAGGAGCTCAAGATCGGCATCGCATGCCTCATCCCACGCGCAGAGGTGGGCATTCAGGAGGTCAAGGGCCGCTGCCTGACGACCGGTCTGCCGAAATCCGTGAAGATCAGCTCCGTCGAGCTCGTGGAGGCCATTGCCGAGCCCGCGCGCGATATTCTCGAGACCATCCACATGGTGCTCGAGCGCACGCCGCCGGAGCTCGTGGCCGATCTGGCGCAAAACGGCATCATCATGGCCGGCGGCGGCAGTCTGATCTACGGCTTTGACCAGCTCGTGGAGAAGGACACCGGCATCCGCACGACAGTCGTAGACGACGCACTCTCGTGCGCGGCTTTCGGCAGTGGCAAGATGCTCATGAATCTCAATGACATGCAAGACGGCATGGTCAATCTCGCACGCAAGCGCCAGATGAAGGCATAAACACAAAGGCCGGGCATCCCCGGCCTTTTTCTGCTATGTATTATCACACTTTGAACGAGGAGCTGCGCCGCCGCTTTGGCTGCAAGGTCTATAAGCTCGCGCTCGACGGAGGCTTTACCTGTCCAAACCGGGACGGGACCATCGGCGCGCGCGGCTGCATTTTCTGTGCCGGGGACGGTTCCGGCGCCTTTGCCGCCGACCGTGCACTGGACATCCCGCAGCAGATCGAGGCGGCCAAGGCGCGCGTAGCCGGTAAAAACGGCGGCGGCAAATACATTGCTTATTTTCAGAACTTCACGAACACTTATGGCAGCCTCGCGCGCATGGAGCGCCTGTTCATACAGGCGCTTGCGCCGGAAGACGTTGTGGTGCTGTCGGTCGCCACGCGGCCAGACTGCCTGCCGGATGCCGTGATCGCGCTGCTGCAGCGGCTGAACACGGAAAAGCCTGTCTGGGTCGAGCTCGGCCTGCAAACCATCCATCCGCAGAGCGCGGCCTATATCCGCCGCGGCTACGATTTGCCGGTGTTTGACGATGCGGTCCGCCGCCTCCGCGCGGCCGGTCTGGAGGTCATCGTGCACCAGATCCTCGGCCTGCCGGGGGAGACGGATGCGCAGATGGTGCAGACAGCTCGCTACATCGGTCAGAGCGGGGCGCAGGGCATCAAGCTGCACCTGCTGCACGTGCTGCGCGGCACAGATCTGGCGGCGGACTACGCTGCCGGAAAGTTCGAGGTGCTCACGCCGGAGCACTATATCGACCTGCTCGAGCAGTGTCTGCGCGTACTCCCACCGGAGGTGGTCATCCACCGCCTGACCGGCGACGGCGCCAAGCGCGACCTCATCGCGCCGCTCTGGAGCGCGGACAAAAAGCGCGTGCTCAATGCGATCCGCGCCGCTTTCGCGCGCGACGATCTGGTGCAGGGCTCGGAACTGTAACGTTATTTCAGGTGCTGACTATGAGAAGAGAAATAGATTTCATTCATGGAATATGTGAATTCTGCAGGCGAATGGATTCGGCATATCCAGGCGCTCCAAAAGATGATATTGAAGTCAAATTAGTGGAACATATTTCATGCCGGGAGCTTCTTGCCTTGCGGGGTTTTGCGCGAGATTTGTGCATTGGCATTTCGAGATTTTTGGCATATTCACGCGAAGACGAAACTGCTTCCATCGCTATGCGTATCAGAGATCACGGACTCTATTTGTGCAATTATTACGACCGGCAAAAGCCCTACAGAACGATTGCCGCGGCTGATAGAGAAAAAGCTTTCTCAAACGTGAAATGGCTTTTTAGAAGGAAGCTGTGCGCATCACATTCGACCGGTATTACAGGCTTATTCCGGACATTCTCGCAGCTTTTGCATTATCATGTGCTGACGGATGCTGCCGGGAATGAACTGCTTTGTTTATGCGATGACCATAGAAAGACCATTCCGCTTTCCGTAGAGGACAAGACGGCATATGAGGCTGGAAACAACCACGAGCATTTGTTGGACGATATTTCGGACGAAGCGTTTTCTGAACTTGTAGCAGACGCACCTATTCTTTGCCGGCTCATCTATTGCAATATCAAGATGCAGTATCCGCAGAGAAAGCTTGCAGTTTATGTTGCAGTAAGCCGCCATGATTCTCTCACGGTTCGTTTCCATCAGGTGTGGACGGGAGAACCTCCGTACTATGATCCGGAAGATTTTTCATCCGGGGATGAACGCGTTTTTTCTGTCATCGACTAAGCGCTTTATAAAAATACTGCGGGCGGTGCTGATGCACCGCCCGCAGCTTATATAACTTGCCGTGATGAACCATGGTAATGGTATCGACCGAGAAAATCAGATCTTGCTGTTGAGCCAGTCGAGGATGTCTGCATAAACCTCATCCTTGTTGAGCTCGTTGAGCATCTCATGGCGGCCGTCCTTGTAGAGCTTGAGCTTCACGTCCTTGCAGCCGACCTTCAGGAAGCGGTTGTAGACCTTCTTGACGCCCTCGCCGTAGTTGCCGACCGGGTCGCCGTCGCCGGCCATGAAGTAGACCGGGGTGGCCTTGTTCATCTTATTGAGATTTTCCGTCTTCCAGATATACTGCAGGCCGCCCATCATATCATGGAACATACCGGCCGTCGCCATCGCGCCGCAGAGCGGGTCAGCGATGTACTGATCCACGATCGCCTCGTCGCGCGTCAGCCAGTCGAGGTTCGTGCGCACATGGTCGTACTTCTTGTTGTAGCTGCCGAAGGCGAGCTTATCGAGCTTGGGGCTGTGGTACATCGGACCATTGTCGATCATCTCGAGCTTGGCCACGAGCTTGCCGGCGGCGACGACGGCGGCCGGGTTCTGGCCGGTGCCGCTGATGATAACGCCCTTGAGTCCCTCCGGATGGTCAATGATGTAGGTGCGGGTCAGGAAGCTGCCCATGCTGTGGCCGAACAGGAAGTAGGGGACATCGGGGTACTTGGCGGCAGTCAGTTTGTGGAGCTGATCCATGTCGCTCACGACATCGTTCCAGCCGTCCTTTTCCGCAAAGAAGCACAGCTCCTGCTCGTTTTCGGCGGTCTTGCCGTGGCCGAGGTGGTCGTTGGCGACGACGACAAAGCCGTTGTCGGCCAGAAACTCCATAAACGGGGCATAGCGGTAAATGTGCTCGGCGACGCCGTGCGCGATCTGCAAAACGGCGCGGACTTCGCCGTCGGGGGTGCATTCTCTTGCAAATACCTTGTGTTTCCCGTCAGTGGACAAAAACCTGAAATCATGAAAAGATGGCATAGCAATACTCCTCCAGTTGTGATATACTAAAAGCTACCTGAATTGTATTCCAATTGACGGATTCCGTCAAGTCTATGGAGGTTAATGTGAATTATGAACGGCTACATCATTGCACTTGACCAGGGTACAACCAGTTCCCGCTCGATTATTTTCGACAGTAAGGGCAACATTGTGTCTCTGGCGCAGTACCCCTTCACGCAGATCTACCCGAAGCCGGGCTGGGTGGAACATGACCCGATGGTCATCCTTGAGAGTCAGATGCTTGCCATGAGCGAGGCGTTTGAAAAGAGCGGCCTGTCGCCGACGGACATCGCCGGCATCGGCATCACGAACCAGCGCGAGACGACGATCGTCTGGGACAAGAACACCGGCAAGCCCGTCTATAACGCAATCGTCTGGCAGTGCCGCCGCACGGCGCCTATCTGCGACCGGCTCACGGCCGACGGTCTCGGCCCGTATGTGAAGGAAAAGACTGGCCTGCTCATTGACGCCTATTTCTCCGGTACGAAGATCAAGTGGATCCTCGATAACGTTCCCGGTGCGCGCGAGCGCGCCGAGCGCGGCGAGCTGTTGTTCGGCAACGTGGATTCGTGGCTCATCTGGAATCTGACCGGCGGCCGCGCCCATGTGTCGGATTACTCCAACTGCTCGCGCACGATGCTGTTTGACATTGATAATCTCTGCTGGGACGAGGAGCTGTGCGCACGCCTCGGCATCCCGATGAGCATGCTGCCGGTGCCGGTGCCATCGTCCATGGTGTATGGGCAGGTGACGGCGGGTCTTCCGGGGCTTGAGTCGCTCGAGGGCATACCGGTCTGCGGCAGCGCCGGCGACCAGGCGGCCGCCCTGCTGGGCCAGGCATGCATCGTGCCGGGCCAGGCGAAAAATACGTACGGCACCGGCTGCTTCACGCTCATGAATACCGGCAGCAAATCCGTGCGCAGCGTCAGCGGTCTGGTCACGAGCGTTGCGTGGTCGGTCAATGGTAAGACGACCTATGCGCTCGAGGGCAGCGTGTTCAATGCCGGCAGCTCCATTCAGTGGCTGCGTGATGAGCTCGGCCTGATCGGAACGGCACACGAGTGCGACATTCTGGCCGAGAGCGTGCCGGATAACGGCGGCGTGTACCTCGTGTCCGCGTTCACCGGTCTCGGCGCACCGCGCTGGGATATGTACGCCCGCGGCGCGATCGTCGGCCTGACGCGCGGCAGCAACAAGGCACACATTGCCCGCGCTACGCTTGAGGGCATCGCCTATCAGGTCAAAGACCTGCTTGACGCCATGCAGGTCGACGCCGAGAGTCCGATCTCTGTCCTGCGCGTGGACGGCGGCGCGTCCGTCAGCTCGTTTTTGATGCAGTTCCAGGCGGATATGCTGCGTGTGCCGATCGACCGGCCGAAGCTGGTCGAGACGACGGCGTTCGGCGCGGCGTTCCTCGCCGGTCTCGCCTGTGGCGTCTGGGAGAGCGTGGACGATATTGCGCTCCTGCGCCAGTCCGACCGCATTTTCAAGCCCGAAATGGATGCCGATCAGGCAAAGCAGTATCACGATAACTGGCTGCGTGCCGTCGGCAGAGCAGAAAAGTGGAGCCAGGAATGAACCGAAACCTGTTTTTTACCCCAACGGATATTCTATTGCCGGTGCATGCGGATATGCGGCGCTGGAGCGTCATCGCATGTGACCAGTTCACGGCGGATGCCGGCTATTGGCAGGCGGTGCAGGACACCGTCGGTGACGCACCGTCCACACTGCGGCTGATGCTGCCGGAGTTTTATCTCGGCAAGTGCGATGAGGGTGCGGCAACGCGCAAGATTCAGCAGACCATGCATCGTTATCTCGACGGCGGTGTATTCCGCACCGTGCCGCACAGTCTCGTGCTCGTGCAGCGCACGCTGCCGGGCGGCGCCATCCGCTGCGGTATTGTCGGCGCACTCGATCTGGAGGCGTATGATTACGCGCCGGATTCTGTCACGCCCATCCGCGCCACGGAGGGCACGGTCGCCTCGCGTCTGCCCGCACGTGTGCGCATCCGCGCGGCCGCGGCGCTGGAGATGCCGCACATCATGGTGTTTTACAGTGATCCTGATGATGCGATCTTCCGGGACGCGCTGGCGGCTGCCAACGAAACGCTGTATGATTTTGACCTCATGTCCGGCGGCGGTCACGTTCGCGGTCTGCGTGTTGCGGGCATGGATGCGGATGCGCTTGCCGCGCGCCTGTGCGCGACCGGTGTCGGCACGGACAGTGCGCACCCCATGCGATTTGCCATCGCCGACGGCAACCACAGTCTGGCGGCGGCCCGTCTGTGCTGGCTGGAAAAGAAACAGTCGCTCACGCCCGAGCAGGCAGCGGTCGATCCCGCGCGCTATGCGCTCGTCGAGCTCGTGAACCTGCACAGCCCTGCCGTGACGTTTGAGCCCATCCACCGCGTGCTCTTCGGCACCGATGCGTCCAAGTGGATGCAGACAGCGGAAGCGGCGCTGGCATCCGCGGACGGCAGCGGCTACGCGATCTCCCTGATTGCCGGGAGCGAGCGCCGTGATATTCTCGCCAAAGGTGCGTCCCTCGGCGAAGCGATTGCCGCGATCGACACGTTCTGCGCGGCCTATCTCGCGGAAAGCGGCGGCACGGTCGATTACATCCACGGCGACGATGAGGCGCTCGAGCTTGCGGCCGGCGACGGCTGCTGCGGCATCCTCATGCCGCGCATGGATAAGGCGGAGCTCTTCACGTCGGTGCTGCGCTCCGGCCCGTTCCCGAAAAAGAGCTTTTCCATCGGCCTCGGCGCGGACAAGCGCTACTACCTCGAGTGCCGCAAACTGTAATCCGCAAAAATACCACAGAAGAGACAGCCAATCGGCTGTCTCTTTTTTGTTCTGCCGCGCGCGGTACGTGCATAGGATGTGGCAGAACAAAAGAGGAGGGACCACCATGATCTTCACAAATCAGGCGCTGGCGCTGTTCCCGCCGGCGCTGGGACAGGCGATTGCGCACACGCAGCGTGACCGGCAGGAACTCGTGGAGGAGATCTGCTGCCGCATCGGCCAGGTGCCTGTGCTGCTGACGCAGGCCCATGCGTATCCGGCGGAATGCCGCGCCATCCTGGCAGGCGATCTGGACTATCTGCTCGAGCGCGCGACGGGGGCGTCCGTCTATGCGGCCGGTGAGCAGATCCGTCAGGGGTACTTACAGACGGCCGGCGGCTGCCGGGTCGGGCTTTGCGGCTGTGCCTACGGACAGGCCGCCGGGCAGATCGATGGTATCCGGCAGCTGAGCTCCGTGTCCGTGCGGATTCCGCACGCGGTGCCCGGCTGCGCCGATGCGCTTTTGCCGCAGCTGCTCAAGGATGGGTTTTGCAGCACGCTCATCCTCTCGCCACCCGGAAACGGGAAAACGACGCTGCTGCGCGAGTGCGTGCGCCGCCTGTCTGATCTGGGCACGCGCATCTCGCTCATGGACGAGCGCGGCGAGATCGCGGCCGTGCAGAACCGCGCACCGCAGTTTGACGTCGGGGCGAATACGGACGTGATGACCGGCGGACAGAAGGCTGCCTGCTGCATGATGCTCCTGCGCGCCATGCGGCCGGACGTGCTGGCCTTTGACGAGATCAGCGCGCCGGAGGACATTGAAGCCATCCGCATCGCCGCCGGCTGCGGCGTCGCGCTGCTGGCAACGGCGCATGCGCAGAGCGTCGCGGCGCTGCGGCACCGGGCACTGTACCGCGCGTTGCTGGACGAGCATATTTTCCGCCGCGCCGTTTGCATCACGCGCAGCGGCGGCGAGCGTGTCTATACCGTTGAGGACCTGACATGACGTGGCTGCACTGGCTGGGGTCGGCGCTGCTGTTTCTGGGCAGCACGGCCGCCGGGTTCGCACTGCGGCAGGAGCTGCGGCTGCGCCTACGCCTGCTCACGGCGGTGATCGACAGCCTGAATCTGCTGCGCAGCGATATTGTCGGCCGTCTGCTGCCGCTGCCGGAGGCACTGCGCCATCTGGCGGCGAGCGCACCGGAGCCGCTGAGCGCACAGTACGCCGCGCTTGCAGACGGTATCACGGACGGCGACCGGCCGTTTTCCGAGAGCTGGTCGGCTGCGTTTCAGGCGCTGGACATGCTTGCGCCCGATGTACGTGCGGCACTGCTGACGCTGGGCGAACAGCTCGGAAAGTATGACGCGCAGCTCCAGCGCTGTGCGCTGGACGCCTGCATAGAGACACTGCAGACTGCTGCCGCACGGATGCAGACGGACACGGCACAGCGCGGCAAACTGTTTTGCGGTCTCGGCGCGACGCTCGGTCTGCTCGCCGCCGTGGCGCTGTTTTGATTTACACAGGAGGCGCTTATGGACGTTGACCTTGTCTTTAAGATCGCGGCGATTGGGATCCTGGTCGCCGTGCTCAATATTCTGCTCTCGCGCGCCGGGCGCGACGAACAGGCGCTCATGACGACCATTGCCGGGCTTGTTGTGGTGCTGGTACTGGTGATCCAGAAGATCAGCGAGCTGTTCGACCTGATCAAGAGCCTGTTTTCCTTGTGATGGAGCTGGTCTTTCAGGCAATCATCATCGTGGTCATTGCCGCCGCTGCCGCCGCAACGGTCTATAAGACCGTGCCGGGCATGTCGCTTTTGCTGAGCATCGCGGCGGCGCTGCTGGCGCTGCTTTTGTGCATCGGTCTGCTGGAGCCGCTGGCGGCGTTTTTCCGCGATGCGATCGCGCTCAGCGGCCTGTCCGGCGTCTACACCGGCCCGCTGCTCAAGTGCATGACCATCAGTATCCTGACAATGATCGGGGAGAGCCTCTGCAAGGACGCCGGACAGACTGCCGGCGCCTGTGCGGTGCAGCTCGTGGGCGTGGCGGCCGCGCTGTATGCCGCGCTGCCGCTGATGCGCACGTTTTTGACCATGATCGGAGAATGCCTATGAAAAAGCGGTTGCTTGTGTTTCTGGCTGTGCTGCTGGTATTGGCGGCGTGCACACCGGGCGCGCTTGCCTATGACGTCGCGGCCGAGCAGGCGGAGGATTTCGGCACGGCGTCACTGGAATACGCGCTCCCGGAGCAGGCTTACGATGCCTTCGGTGCGCTGTCCGTCGCAGATGCCGCGCAGCCGCAGTCCCTGCTCGCAAAACTGTGGGCTTATGTGCTGCACGAGGGCGGGGGAGCCGTCGCGTCAGCGGCACGCAATGCGGCGCTTCTGCTGGCGGTCGTGTTCCTGTCGGCGCTGTGCGCGTCTATCTCGGTGAGCGGAGCCTGCGGGAAAGTCACGCAGATGGCCGGCACGGTAGCGGTCGCCGCGCTGAGTGCTACCCACGTGACCTCGTGCATCACCGCAGGCAGCGGCGCGCTTGCCACGCTGCGCGATTTTTCCAAGATCCTGCTGCCGAGCATGTGCGCCGCTGCGGCGGCGAGCGGTGCGGCGACATCGGCGGCCGCAAAATATGCGGCGACGTCGCTGTTTCTGGACGTGCTTCTGTCCGCCGAGACGGCGGTGCTCCTGCCGCTGCTGTACCTGTACGCAGGCACGGTCATCTGCGGCACGACGCTCGAAAACGACGTGCTCGCGTCCCTCAGCGGCCTGCTGCGCAAGGCGTTCCGGCTGCTAATCATCGGCTTTGCAAGCGTGTTCACGCTCTATCTGTCGCTGACGGGCATCCTCACCGGCTCGGCAGATGCAGCCGCGGCCAAGGCGGTCAAGACGGCCGTCTCTGCCGCACTCCCGGTCGTCGGCAGCATCGTGGCCGATGCAGCGTCCACGGTCACTTCCAGCGCTGCGATCCTGCGCAGCGGCATCGGCATCGTCGGCGTCGTCAGTGTTGCTGCGGTGTGCGTCACGCCGTATCTCCAGCTTGCCGTGCATTATGTTTTGTACAAGCTCGCGGCCGGTATCGCCGAGTCCTTTGCGGACAAGCGTGTCGGGCGGCTGATCGACGGTTTTGCGGACGTGTATGGCTTCCTGCTGGGGATGGTCGGCGTGGCGTCGCTCATTTTATTTCTCTCGATCGTGTCGAGTATGAAGGCGGTGACGGGATGATGGAATCTCTGCGTGTCTGGCTGCTCAGTCTGGCCGGTGTGGCGCTGCTGACGGCGCTGGCGTCGCTGTTTCCGACGTCGGAGAGCCTGCGGCGTATCACGAAGCTGGCCGGCGGCATTGCGCTCACGTGCCTATTGTTCTCACCGCTGGTGACGTTTGATTATGACGCCTATGCCGCTGCGCTGCAGGACTATCATGTCTCGGTGTCAGCAGCCGGCGCGGTATCTGACAGCAGCGAGCGTTTGCAGCGTACGGTCATAGAATCGGAAATGCGCACATATATATTGGACAAAGCCGTGCAGTGCGGCGCCGCGCTCGACGATGCGCAGGTCACACTGCGGTGGAGCACCGAAGGTTATTGGTATCCGCAGTCCGTCCGTCTGATCACATCCGGGCCGGCAGCAGAAAACAGCCGCCTGGCGCAGATCATCGAGGCCGACCTCGGGATCCCGCGCGCGCGGCAGGAATGGAGCAGCACATCATGAACACACGAAAACTCAGCGCGTTCGCAGCCAAGTACAAATATGTTCTCATCATCCTGCTCGCGGGGCTGGTCCTGCTCCTGCTGCCGACCGGCAGCAAGGCAAAAGCCAAGACGACGCAGGTATCGACCGTTTCCGAGCAGACCCAGACGCAGGCCATTCAGGCCGAGGAGCAGCGCCTCACGCAGCTCCTGCAGCAGATCAACGGCGCCGGACAAGTGCAGGTGCTGCTGTCCTACCGCTGCTCGGCCGAGCGGGAGCTGGCGACGGACGACGCCGGAGAACCGACCATAATCTCTGCCGGCGGCGGGGCACAGGAGGCAGTGGAGCTCAAGACGGTCAGTCCGCAGTACCTTGGTGCGGTCGTCGTCTGCGACGGGGCAGATTCACCGCAGGTACAGCTTGCCGTCACGCAGGCAGTGGCACAGTTTACCGGCCTGAGCACGGATCACATCTCCGTGCTCAGAAAGCAGCCGGATTCGCAATCTAAATAACGGGAGGGCGACTATGAAAAAAACCAAACGAAACATTGCGATCATTGTGGTGCTGCTGTTTGTCTGCGCCGCGATCTACTTTAACTGGTCGTACAACACCCAGTGGGGGAAAGCGGACGCCGAAATGGCCGCTGCCGAGGACGCCGCCACGGCGGCGGTCAAGGCGGCGGAGGATGCGGCCGCAGCGTCGGCGTCGGCCTCCGACGATTACTTTGCCAAGGCGCGCCTGACGCGCCAGCAGTCACGCGACGAGGCGCTGTCGCTGCTCCAGTCGGCGTCGACGGCCGAGGGTGCTTCACAGGCAACGATCGACAGCGCCATGAGCGCCATCTCTGCCATGGCGAGCGATTCCATGACCGAGACGCAGATCGAAAATCTCCTGCTGGCCAAGGATTTTTCCGAGTGCGTGGTCTATATCACGGATGAGGGCATCACGGTCGCCGTACCTGCGCCGGCCGATGGACTGAGCACGGCGCAGGTCGCCACGATCACGGATACGATCGTCAAAGAGACGGACTACACCGCGCCGCAGATCAAGGTCATCGAGGTCAAGGCCGATGCGCAGGACGCGCAGTAAATAATGTAGGTTGCATAAGACAGCGCCCCGCTTCCCGCAAGCGGGGCGCTGTCTTGTGCACAAATATGAAAGCCGGACGCGAGCAACGCCTGAAAATTCTCCATATTGTCTCACATTGATTTATTAAAATTTCTTGACCAAATATATTTGTGAATATATACTTCTTACAGAGAAAGTGTACCTGTGCGAAGGTGCATCCGTAAAGAGATAGATTTGATAGAAAGAAGATGACGTATGAAAAAACGTGTACTCAGTCTTGTACTTGCCGTGATCCTGATCGTCGGTTTGCTGCCGACGGCGGCCTTTGCCTCGACCAACGGCAAAACAGCGGACGATGCGATCAACTGGGTCAGAAGCCTGAACGGGCAACCCGTTGGCAGCGGCGAGTGTGTGGCGCTGATCAAAGCATACTACTCGTACCTCGGCCAGACGTCTCCCGGCGGCAATGGCGTGGATTATTGGTATAATGATCTCCCCGCCGGCTGGACGAGAATTCCCAATGCCCAGCCGCAGAAGGGCGACATTCTGGTCTATGGCAGCAGCAGCGACAACAAGTATGGCCATGTTGCAATCTATGAATCGGATTACAGCACCTGGCACCAGAACTATGCCTATCAGCGCAAAGTCGTCAATGTCACGAACGTCAAGTATAATGGATTCACGAATCCGTATCTCGGCGTCATCCGCCCGGACTTTGGCAGCGCGGTATTTAAGCCGGATTTTATCGACATCGGCACAAACATCTACCGTTATATCATCCGCGCGGACAAATGGATGCCCACCGGAACGTGCTATGACCAAAACGCAAAGCGGGATGTGAAAATCGTCAACTCCGGCTCGTCTGACCCGAATATGATCTGGTTATTTACCCGCATGGGCAATGACAATAGCTATGTGATCCAGAATGCATACAACGATTACTACCTCTGCTATGAGGGCAACTGCGCGTCGCAGGCGAAAATCACGACAAGCAACAAGCTGACCTCGAGCTGCTATTGGTACGTTGCTTACTACAATGGCCTCTGCAAGCTGGTGGCGAAGGACTCGGTCGCGTCCGGCAATTGGCTTGTGATAGACTGCACAGGCGGTTATGCGACTCCGGGCACGCAGCTCCAGCTGTATGCAAACTGGGGCCCTGACAACAGCAACGGCAATGCGCAGTTGTTTAACATCTACACCGTGGAGAACTATCAGAAGCCGGCTGCGCCTCCCAAGGTCGAGATCACGGCACCGTCCGTGGTCACTGTGGACGAGGAATTTACGATCAGCTGGACGGAAAGCCCGCTTCAGGGCAAATATGATCAGAGAGAATATATGGTGCATATCCGCAAAGACGGCTCCGGATATAAAACCATTTACACGACCGATACAAGCGTAACGGTATCGATCAATTGGCCCGGCGACTGCACGGTGGCAGTGTGGGCATACAACACAAAATACCAAAACTATTCGTCAAATAGCTCGGCGTATTTCCGCTGCAACCGGGCGACCGCGCACGAACACAGCTACAAAGCTGTTGTCACAGCTCCGACCTGCACGGCCAAGGGCTACACCACCCATACCTGCGCCTGCGGCGACAGCTACGTGGATACTTACGTGGATGCGCTCGGCCACGCGTGGGATGAAGGCAAAGTGACGAAACCCGCCACTGAAGCCGAGGACGGCGTAAAGGCCTTCACCTGCACCCGCTGCGGTGAGACAAAGACTGAGGTCATCCCGGCCACTGGCAGCGTGGATGTTACGGAAATGTTCACGGACGTGTCGCACAGCTGGGCCGATGATGGTATCCAATACTGCGTGACGCATCAGCTGATGTCCGGCATCGGCAACGATCTGTTTGGGCCGAAGCTGACGACGACGCGCGCGCAGATCGTCCAGATCCTCTATAACCTCGAGGGTGAGCCGAAGGTGAGCGGCAAGACGCCGTTTACAGACCTGACAAACGACTGGTATCAGGACGCAGTTCTCTGGGCGTATCAGACCGGCGTGGTCGCCGGCACATCCAGCACGACGTTTGAGCCTGACCTGCCGGTGACGCGCGAGCAGATCGCGGTCATCCTCATGGAATACATGACGCGCGTGCTCAAACTTGAGCGCACGTGGACGCCCGCTGACCTGAGCATCTTCCCGGATGCGGACAGCGTGTCCGACTGGGCGAAGGATGCCATGGCGGACGCGGTCGGGCTGGGCCTGATCTCCGGCGCGAGCAACGGCGGCCAGACCCTCCTTGAGCCGCAGGGCAGTGCGACCCGCGAACAGGTCGCAACGATCCTGATGGAGTTTTGCAAGAACGTGAAAAAGTAATACCCAAAGCAGCGGCCCCTCGGATTCATCGGAATCCGAGGGGCTGTTTTGCATATGCACTTATTCCGCCGCCCGGACGGGGATGCGGATCTCGGTCACAAATTTGTCCGGGTCGCTGGTCAGACCGTAGTCGATCATCGTGATCTCGCGCGAGAAGTCCGCCGGGGCGAGCGCGTGCGCGCGCAGGTAGTCCATCAGGCGCGCATACTGCGCCGGGGCCTCGGGGTGGCTGCCGCGAAAGTACACGGCGGCGCACGTCGTCTCGGGCAGGACGGTCACGTCACCGTCAAAGGCGTCCTCATCATCGAGCACGAGAAACGCGCGGTCATACGGCGCGAACTGCCCGGCCAGCAGCCGCGCGGCCGAGAGGCCCACGCCCACCTTGCCGAGAAACACCACGGCCTCCGCCTGCGAGCGCTCGAGCATGCGGATGGACGGCTCCATGTCGAGAAAGCTGTGCAGCTCGAGCGCGCCGGACATCCACACGACGCGGCACGCGGGGCTGCGCACGAGATGGATGGCGCCGAGCTCCGCCGTCTGCGCGGCGTGCAGCTGACGCAGGCGGTTGTCGATCTTGCGCTCGACGCGCTGCAGCTCCGCCTGCTTGCGCACGACGGCGGCTTTCTGCTCGCGCAGCAGCTGCTCGATGCGCCCGACGTCGCGGTTGCGCAGAAAGGCACGGATCTGCCCGAGCGGCATATCCAGCGCGCGCAGGTAGCGGATGGTATTGAGCACCTCAAACTGCCGCGGCCCGTAGTAGCGGTAACCGGTCGCAGGATCGGTGTATTCCGGCGTGAGCAGGCCGATGGTCTCATAGTGGCGCAGGCTGCTCACGCTCAGGTGAAACAGCTGCGCCACGTCACCGATGGAAAAGAGTTCCTGCGTGCGTGCCATGTCAGCCCTCCTCCGGCACGAGCCGGCCGTGCCGCCGCAGCACCAGAAACGCGATCACGCAGATGATGACTGACAGCAGTGAGCCCGCCGCCGTGGCCAGACCCATGGGCAGCAGTGTTGTGGGGAACCACTTGCTCGTCAGATAAGCGCCCGGCACGCGCACGAGCACGACGGCCGTGATGTTGTGCAGAAACGACAGCTCCGAGCGGCCGATGGCGCAGAAATACCCGCTGAAGCAAAAGTGCAGCCCGGCGAGGCAGCAGTCGAGAATATACCCGCGCAGGTACTGCCCGCCCGCGGCGGCGACGGCCGCGTCGTCCGTGAACAGGCCCACGACGGGCTCGGCCACGAACTGGATGACGACCGAGATGATCACACCGAAACCGAACGCGATGGCGATGGCGTACCACAGCGTCTGCAGCGCGCGGCGGGGCTTGCCCGCGCCGATGCATTGCGCGCCGAGGGCCGACACCGTCGAGAGCATGGACGACGGCACGAGGAACAGGAAGCTGATGATCTTCTCCACGATGCCGACGGCAGCGGCGTCCGTGAGGCCGCGGCGGTTGGCGATGACGGTGATGAACAAAAACGCGATCTGGATCAGCCCGTCCTGCAGCGCGACCGGCACGCCGATGCGCAGGATGCGGCCCATGACCGCCCGCTGCGGGCGAAAATCACTCCGCGTGAGGGCGATGCCGTCCCGCTCCCGGCGGATGACGAGCAGCGACACGACCACGCTGACCGCCTGCGCGAGCGTGGTGCCGAGCGCGGCGCCCGCCGGGCCCATGTGCAGCGCGCCGATGAGCAGATAGTCGAGCGCGATGTTCGCCGCGCACGCGACGGCGATGAAGTACATCGGGCGTTTGGAATCACCGAGGCCGCGAAAGACGGACGCGATGATATTGTACGCCGTGATCAGCGGCACGCCGAGAAAACAGATGCGCAGATACGCGACCGTGCCGGACACGGCCTCGGCCGGGGTGGACATGACCGCTGCGATCGGCCGCGCGAGCGCGAGCAGCAGCCCCGTCAGCACGACGCTCAGCGCCAGAAACAGCGTCGTCGTGTTGCCGATGCAGCCGGCTGCGCCCCGGCGGTCGCGCGCGCCGACGGCCTGGCCGATCGTGACCGTTGCGCCCATGGCGAGGCCGACGATCATGACCGTGAGCATGTGCATGACCTGACTGCCGATGGCCACGGCGGTCGTGCCGGCCACGCCCTCATACTGGCCGATGATGAACAGGTCGGCCATGCCGTAGAGCGTCTGCAAAAAGTACGAAAACAGGTATGGCAGCGAAAAGCGCACGATGTTGCCGAAGACGCTGCCGGTCGTGAGGTTTTTCTCCATGGTGTTTGCCCCTTTGCGTGGAATACCGCCATTGTAAACTCTACAACGGTTATAGAGTCAAGGCTTTGCTTTGCCCCGGCGTGAATTTTTTCACGCCGGGGCGGAAAATGTTCAGAACGTCAGGCGCATCTGATACCAGACGACGCCGCCATGGGTGGAGGCCGACACGCCCTCGCTCACGAAGCCGAACTTCGCATAGTAGTGCACGAGCCGGTCCTTGCACGTGAGTACGAGGCCGCGGCGGCCCTGCGCGCGCGCATCGGCGATGGCGCGCTCGAGGAGCTGCCCCGCGTAGCCGTGCCGGCGGTAGTCGGGCAGCGTGTTCACGCCGAAGATCATCTGCCACGCGCCGTGCGCATCGTGCAATGACGCGTCCGCGTAGAGATCGTCCGTGAGGTCGGCGCGGTCGGTGACCATGCCGTCGACGAACGCGATGAGCGTGCCGCCGTCAAACATCAGCCAGAAGTGGCCGCCGTAATGCGCCAGCCGGTCAGATAGCTCTGCCCGCGTCGCGGCCTCCGCTTCGGGAAAGCACGCCGCCTCCACCGCCGCCACGGCGTCGAGATCGGCAAGGGTCGCCGTGCGAATGATTGTATCCATATTCATGCCTCCGTTTCGTCCAGCAGCAGCGCACAGAGCTCCGCCACCGTGCGGCAGTAGTGCGGGCAGATACGCTGCATCGTTTCGATGATGTGCGGCACGGTGTGCGTCCACCCCGCCGCGATGAAGTCCACGCCCGCGCGGTCGGCCATGTCCTTGCCGGGCTTGAGATCGTCGATGACCACGAGCTGCTCCGGCCGCAGGCCGAGCTCGCGCTCGATCTGGTAAATGGGCCACGGCGCGGGCTTGCGCCGCTCGGGGTCCGGGTCCCAGCCGTAGATCAGTTCCGGCGTGGGCAGATCGTGCGCGCGGTAGTCGCGCAGGATGTTCTCCGGCACGGAGTGGCTCACGACGCAGATGTGCCCGCCCGCGGCGCGAAACCGGTGCAGCAGGTCATGCATGCCGGGGAACGTATCGGGCACGTGCGTGCGCACATAGTCCAACCACGTCTGGTACTGGATGTCCATCTCCGCGTCGGAAAAGCCCAGAATGTCGCTGCACAGGGCGCCGAAGCCCGGCTCGAACGAGTAGGAAAAAAAGTCGTCAAGCGTCATGTGCACGTCCGGCCGCAGCTTCTGGAGCGTCTGCACGAAGGCCGGGTAATTGATGGTCGCGGTGCTGTTGACGACCGTGTCGTCGTGGTCGAGCACCAGGCACTGGTAGCGCATGCGCGCCGCCTCCTTTGTCTCACATTGCACAGCATTTTACCATGAACCCCGGCGGAATGCCACCACCGGGCGCAAAAACGCCCGGACGAAGTTTTTTCCCGTCCGGGCGGATGCCGTTGTGCACATTGCCGTCAGAAGCTGCCGGCGGCAGTGGACGCCCCCGCGCCCCAGAGCAGCACGCGCAGCACGCCGATGAGCGCGAGGTGCGCAGGATAATAGACGTAAAAGAGCTTGCCCATAGAGCGCCATTTGCCCCGCGTGCCGTCATAGCACCGCAGCAGCGGGATGGAGAGCGCCGTGCCGAGCTGCACGAGCGCATATACTTTATCTATAAAGAAGAAATACACGAGCGCGTACACGGCCGACCACACCATGAGCCAGCACATCTGGCGGCGGAAGTCCCCGCGTGCCTGTCCCATGAACAGGATCGCCATCGCGGCCACGCAGCTCCAGTCCGACGGAAAGGTGATGGCGCAGATCACAAACGTCAGCACGATCTTGACCCAGTTTTTGATCCGCTCGTCATCGTGGATGACGAGCAGCACGAGGCCCCACGCGAGCGACCACACGACGCCCGTCTGATTGAACGGCCCGGTAGACAGCGGCACAAACGGGATGCCGAAGCAGAAGTCATACGCAAAATGCGAGATGAACGCGAGCACGAACAGGCGCACAGCGTACTTTTTCACATCGTGCGTGTAGTGATAGCCCTCGACGACGAAAAACCACATGATCGGCGCCGTCACGCGGCCGAGCAGGTGCAGCAAAAGCACCCACCACGCGGTGCTGTACCCCGGCCAGAGCGTCCACGTGAGGTGGTCGAGCGTCATGGCGAGGATGGCGATGCCCTTGAGCGCGTTGCCACTCAGGGCCGGTCTGCGGGTCTGGAGCATGGGGGCACCTCCGGAAAACGAGTTTTCTCTTTTTCAGCATAGCAAATCCGCGCCGCCGCGTCAATGCCCGCGGCGCAGAATGAAACCGCCCGCGGCAGCTTTGGCTGCCGCGGGCGGAAATATCCGGCTGCGCGCGTCAGGTTTCGTCGGTCCCGGCCGTCTCGCCGAGGCCCGCATCGTCCTCCCAGAGGATGCCGAGTTTGCCGATGGCGTGGCGGCAGAGCGCCGTGTACGTCTGCTCGCTGATGTCATGCTCCATCTTGCAGGCGTCCTCCTCGGCGGTCTTGGCGTCCACGCCGAGCTCCATGAGAAACTTTGTCAGCGTGTGGTGCCGGTCGAGCATGCGCGCGGCAATGTCCATCCCGCTGGGCGTGAGCGTGATGAGCCCGTCGCGATCCATGGTGATGTAGCCATTCTCGCGCAGGCGCTTGGTCGTGTAGGTCACGCTCGGCTTCGTGACACCGAGCTGCTCCGCGATGTCGATCGAGCGGATGTAACCGTGTTTCTGCTGCATCATCAGCATCGCTTCCAGATAGTCTTCTGCGGCTCTCAAGATCTGCATAGCGGATTCCACCAACCTTTTCGTCAAATTGCTTCTAGGTTAGCACACTTTAACCAAAAATGCAAGCGATGCAAAAATTTTTACAAATACCTCTTGACACGCGCTGTTAGATAGATTAAACTTTAGCAAGGTTAGGGAAGTTTAACTTGTGTTAAACAAATATAACCGTTCTCTTTTCATCCAAGGTTAGCACGCTCTAACCATTTGCCAGTGGAGGGATATCTATGATGCCGCTGAATCTCGCCAACGTCGGCGAGGAAACACTGATTCTGAAAGTCGGCGGGAACCCGGAGACCAGAAAACATTTAGAAGACCTGGGTTTCGTCCCCGGCGGGACGGCCACGGTCGTATCGGCGATCGGCGGGAACCTGATCGTGAAGGTCAAAGAGTCCCGCGTTGCCATCAGCGATGAAATGGCACGCAAAATCATGATTTAAAGGAGGAAGCACGATGAAAACGCTGCGAGAAGCCAAGATCGGCGAAACGGTCAAGGTGGTAAAGCTGCATGGTGAGGGCGCCATCAAGCGCCGCATCATGGACATGGGCATCACCAAGGGCACCGAAGTGTATGTGCGCAAGGTCGCGCCGCTCGGTGATCCGGTGGAAGTCACGGTCCGCGGCTACGAGCTGAGCCTGCGCAAGGCCGACGCCGAGATGATCGAAGTTCAGGCATAAATCAGCAAACAAAAATTTTATTACATAAGGTAGGATCCCCCAAAACAGAGGAGAATATCGCAAAGGAGCATCCGAATGGAAAAGCAAATCAAGATTGCCCTGGCCGGTAACCCGAACTGCGGCAAGACGACGCTGTTCAATGCGCTGACCGGCTCCAATCAGTTTGTGGGCAACTGGCCGGGCGTTACGGTCGAGAAAAAGGAAGGCCGCCTGAAAAAGCATGACGATGTTGTCATCATGGACCTTCCCGGCATCTACTCGCTCAGCCCGTACACGCTCGAAGAGGTCGTCGCCCGCAACTATCTGATTGACGAACGCCCGGACGCTATCCTCAACATCGTGGACGGCACGAACCTCGAGCGCAACCTGTACCTGACCACGCAGCTGACCGAACTGGGCATCCCGGTGGTCATGGCCGTGAACATGATGGACATCGTGCGCAAGAGCGGCGACCAGATCAACATCAACCAGCTCTCGCAGCAGCTCGGCTGCAAGGTCGTTGAGATCTCGGCCCTGAAGGGTGACGGCGTCATGGCCGCGGCAGAGGCCGCCATCGAGGCCGCCAAGTCCACCAAGACCGTGCCGATGCACACGTTCTCCGGCCCGGTCGAGCACGCGATCGCCCACATCGAAGAGGCGGCCGTGCACGAGATGCCGGAAGAGCAGCAGCGCTGGTACGCCATCAAAATTTTCGAGCGCGACGACAAGGTGCTCGCCAAGCTCCACATCCCCGAGGATGTGCACCAGCACATCGAGGCGGACATCAAGGCTGCCGAGGAAGAGCTCGACGACGACGCTGAGTCCATCATCACCAATGAGCGCTATGTCTACATCGCGGAGGTCATCCGCGCCTGCTACCGCAAGAAATCCAAGGCCAAGCAGTCCACGTCCGATAAGATCGACCGCATCGTCACCAACCGCTGGCTGGGCCTGCCGATCTTCGCCGTGGTCATGTTCCTTGTCTACTGGGTCGCCATGGTCGCCGTCGGCGCGCCCGCGACCGACTGGGCCAACGACGGCGTGTTCGGTGACGGCTGGCACCTGCTGGGTATCGGCTCGAGCGCCTATAACGATGCCAACGACGAGTACACCGCCGCGACCGAAGCGGTCGACGCGTTCTTGGGTCTCGACACCGAAGCCGAAGACTTTGACGCCGACGCCACCCTCGCGGACATGAAAGATTTCGTGCCGAGCTCCGACACCGCGACCGTCATGGTCGAGGACGAGGAGACGCTGGCCGAGAACGAAATGACCGCCTACTATGACGCCATCCCCGATGACGCCGACGAGGACAGCACCGTGGGCATGACGTATGTCGACGCGGTCGCCTACCTCGAAGAAAACGGCTTTGACGCGCCCGATCCGGCCGACTACGGCGTCTGGGTCCCGGGCATCCCGGCCCTGATCGGCGACGGTCTGGAAAAGGCGGGCTGTGCCGACTGGCTCAGCGGCCTGATCCTCGACGGCATTGTCGCCGGTGTCGGCGCGGTGCTCGGCTTCGTACCGCAGATGCTCGTCCTGTTTTTGATGCTGGCCTTCCTCGAGGCCTGCGGCTACATGTCCCGTATCGCCTTCGTGCTCGACCGTATCTTCCGTAAGTTCGGCCTGAGCGGCAAGTCCTTCATTCCGATGCTCATCGGCGTCGGCTGCGGCGTTCCGGGCGTTATGGCCTCCCGTACCATTGAAAACGAGCGTGACCGCCGCATGACGATCATGACCACCACCTTCATCCCCTGCGGCGCGAAGGTGCCGTTCATCGGCATGATCGCCGGCGCCCTCTTCGGCGGCAGCGCATGGGTCTCCACCTCCGCGTACTTCATCGGCATGGCCGCGATCATCATCTCCGGCATCATGCTCAAGAAGACGAAGATGTTCTCCGGCGATCCGGCTCCGTTCGTCATGGAGCTGCCGGCCTACCACTGGCCGACACTCGGCAACGTCCTGCGCTCCATGTGGGAGCGCGGCTGGTCCTTCATCAAGAAGGCCGGTACGATCATCCTGCTGTCCACGATCTTTGTCTGGTTCACCACGTACTTCGGCACGGTCGACGGCACGTTCCGCATGCTGTCCGAGGACGAGATCGACCACTCCATCCTCGCTGCCATCGGCGGCGTCATCGCCTGGATCTTCAAGCCCCTCGGCTGGGGCAACTGGCAGGCAGCAGTCGCCTCCATCACCGGCCTCGTTGCCAAGGAGAACATCGTCGGCACGCTCGGCATCCTCTACGGCGGCGGCGACGGCACCGTGTACCAGAACATCGCGGCTGCCTTCAACGGCATCAGCGGTTACAGCTTCCTGGTGTTCAACCTTCTGTGCGCTCCGTGCTTCGCGGCCATCGGCGCCATCAAGCGCGAGATGAACAGCCAGAAGTGGACCTGGTTCGCCATCGGCTATCAGTGCGGCTTTGCTTACCTGTGCGGCCTGATGATCTACCAGTTCGGCTGCGCCTTTACCGGCAACCTGAACATCATCGGCCTCATCTGCGCGATCCTGGCCCTGGCCGGTATCATCTACATGCTGGTGCGCCCCTACAAGGAAGCCACCACGCTCAAGGCCTGAGCCTTTCCAAAATTCGCAAACGCAAAGGAGTGATTTTCCATGTTCAGCTGGATTGGCGCGAACCTCTCTACGATTTTGATTTCGATTGTACTCATCGCCATTGTCACCTTCATTTCCCTTTCCCTGATCCGCCAGAAGCGGCAAGGGAAATCCTCCTGCGGCGGCAACTGTGCCCATTGCGGTGCGCAGTGCCATAGCTGCCACCCCAAAGGGCAGTAGAATTGTTTGGACAGACAGAGTCCCCCAGCTCTGTCTGTCCATCTTTTTAGGTGGGGGGTGTGCCGGTGGTGCACTGCGGGCCGACGCGCACCCGAGCCTTCCCCTTGCAGGGTGATCAGGTCGTGCGAAGCCTTCCCCTCGAGGAGAAGGCTTGAAAAGGCGCAGCTTCTGGTGATACCCTCTGACATGGCAAAACACGCCCCGCGCCTTTCGGCGCGGGGCGTGCATGGATTTTTGGATGCTGGGATCGCTTTGCCGCCCGAAAACAGGGGGCAGGCGCTTACTCCGCCTCGTCGGAGATGAGGCCGTAGCCGCCGTTTTTGCGCCGGTAGACCACCGACACGGCGCCGTCGGCCGCGACATCGCGAAAGACGAAGAACGTGTGCTCGAGCAGGTCCATCTGCAGGATCGCTTCCTCGACGCTCATGGGCTTGATGGGGAAGCGCTTGCGGCGCACGACCTCGAACGCGCCGGCCTCGACCGTGTCATCTGCGGGGACGTACTCCGGCTGCACCTCGCGCTCGAAGGCGCCCTCGCGCAGCTTTTTGGCCAGGCGGGTCTTGTTCTTGCGGATCTGGCGCTCGATCGTCGCCACGGCGGAGTCGACGGAGGCGTACATGTCGCTCGTCGTCTCATGGGCGCGGAAGAATGTGCCGTTGTTCTTGATCGTGATCTCGGCCGTGAAGCGGCCGCGCTCCGTGCTGAAGGTGACGTTTGCCTCGCTTTCGGTGCGGAAGAGCCGGTCGATCTTGCTGACCTTTTTCTCCGCATACGCACGCAGGGAATCGGACGGGGCCATTTTCTTTTCGATGAACGTGAACTTCATAAAACGCCACTCCTTTCAGGTTTTCCACTCCGGGTCGCCCCGGATCTGTTAACTACAGTGTAACCGATCGCGCGGCAAAAAGAAAGGGACATTTTGTGAATCTTTCTCAATTTCCGCAGGGCCGGTGCATTTTTGGGCGGGGCAGGGGGGACTCAGCCCTTCTTGGCCTCCGCCTTGGCGAGGAACTTGTCCGCCATGATGAGAAAGCGCTCGTGCGTGCCCTGGCCGATGGGGCCGGCGTCGTCTTCCGCCGTGACGCGGAACACGAGGCGGCGGCGGTCGACCTCCACAAGCTCGGCCCTGGCCGTGACGTGCATGCCGATGGGCGTCGCCGCGTCGTGCGACACGTCGAGCTTCGTGCCGACGCTGCTCTGGCCTTCCTCCAGACCGTCGGCAATGGCGTTGCAGGCGGCGTTTTCCATCAGGGCGATCATGTACGGCGTGGCGAACACCGGCAGCGCGCCGGAGCCGACCGCAGCCGCAGTATTTTCAGGCGTCACGACGGCGGAAGCGGTGCCGACGGCGCCAACGGAAATGGACATGGTTATCGTCTCCTTTACTTTTGTGAGTACCCCCCCGGCTGACAACTGGGGGTAAAAGTAGTTTAACATGATTTTTTCGGGAACGCAACCAAAATTGCAGACAAGCGCCCGTCTCGTGTTAACGTTGTGTCATTCCTTGCAGGACGGGGGGCGCAGTGCTATAATATAAAATTGTCCGATCGGGTCGTTTCCGGCCGGACACGTCCCGCCGAAGCCATCGGCGGAGATCATTTGGCTTCCGCCATCGCCATTGGCGGAGCAGGGAGGAAAAACAATGAAAAACACCGAAAAAACCATGGACAAGATCGTCGCCCTGTGCAAGAACCGCGGCTTTGTGTACCCCGGCTCCGAGATCTACGGCGGCCTCGCCAACTCCTGGGACTACGGCCCGCTCGGCGTGGAGCTGAAAAACAACGTCAAGCGCGCCTGGTGGCAGAAGTTCGTGCAGGAAAACCCCTACAACGTCGGGCTCGACTCCGCCATCCTCATGAACCCGCAGGTCTGGGTGGCTTCCGGCCACGTGACGACGTTCAATGACCCGCTCATCGACTGCAAGTCCTGCAAGATGCGCCACCGCGCCGACAAGCTCATCGAGGGCTGGCTGGCCGAGAACCCCATGCCCGACGTGAACGTCGAGGCCATGACCAACGACGAGATGGTCGCCTTCATCCGCGCGCAGCAGATCCCCTGCCCGGGCTGCGGCAAGAGCGACTTTACCGATATCCGCAAGTTCAACCTCATGTTCAAGACCCACCAGGGCGTGACCGAGGACACGGCCGCCGAGGTGTATCTGCGCCCCGAGACCGCGCAGGGCATTTTCGTCAACTTCAAGAATATCCAGCGCACGACGCGCCGCAAGATCCCGTTCGGCGTCTGCCAGATCGGCAAGAGCTTCCGCAACGAGATCACGCCGGGCAACTTCATTTTCCGCATCCGCGAGTTCGAGCAGATGGAGCTGGAGTTCTTCTGCGAGCCGGACACCGATCTCGAGTGGTTCGATTACTGGCGCAGCTTTTGCCACGAGTGGCTCAAGGGCCTGAACATGCACGATGAGAACCTCCGCCTGCGCGACCATGAGAAGGAGGAGCTGAGCTTCTACTCCAAGGCCACGACCGACTTTGAGTATTTGTTCCCGTTCGGCTGGGGCGAGCTCTGGGGCGTCGCCGACCGCACAAACTACGACCTGACCCAGCACCAGAAGTTCTCCGGCCAGGACATGGACTATTTCGATCAGGAGAAAAACGAGCACTACATCCCCTACGTCATCGAGCCGTCGCTCGGCGCCGACCGCGTGACGCTCGCCTTCCTGTGCGAGGCGTATGACGAGGAGGTTGTGGACGAGGCCAAGAACGACACCCGCGTCGTCATGCACTTCCACCCGGCGCTCGCGCCGTTCAAATGCGCGGTGCTGCCGCTGTCGAAAAAGCTCTCCGAGCCCGCGACCGAGCTCTACCACAAGCTGCAAAAGCGCTTCATGTGCGACTATGACGAGGCCGGCTCCATCGGCAAGCGCTACCGCCGCCAGGATGAGATCGGCACGCCGTACTGCGTGACGTTCGACTTTGACTCCGCCGCCGACGGCTGCGTGACCGTGCGCGACCGCGACTCCATGCAGCAGGAGCGCATCCCCATGGAGCAGCTGGAGGACTACATCGCCGCGCGCATCCGGTTTTAAGCCATGCCGAAGATCGTCCCGCCGCCGGACCCGACCGCGAAGGAGGAGCCCGGCGCGCAGATCGCCCGCTGGCTCGGGCCCGTGGGCGGCGGCTTCGTGCTGCTGCTGTCGGTGCTGATGGTGGTGTTCTGCCTCACGCGGGGCGCAAACCCCGTGCCGGGCTATACGCCGCCGCACGACAGCACGTATTACGCCCAGCACCTCGACGAGCTCGCGCAGGAGCTCAATGCCAACGTCCTGCCTGTGCTCGACGAGACCGCGCACGCCGAGGTACGTGACGGCACCGTCACCGTGACGGCGTCGGAAAAGGAATACGTGCCTGTGCGCGGCGCGGTGCTGAAGTTTTACGATGCGGCGCTCTTTATATTCGAGAAAGCAAATTAGTATAGAGAAAAGGAAGAATCAACATGAAACACGGATTTATCAAGGTTGCAGCGGCTGCTCCCGAGATCCGGGTAGCAGACCCGATGTTCAATGCGGATGCCGTCATCCGCGCCATGGACGAGCACGCACGCCTCGGCGTGAAGGTGCTCGTGTTCCCGGAGCTGACGCTCACGGGCGCCACCTGCGGCGATCTGTTCTACCAGAACACCCTGCTCGCGGGCGCGGCGGCCGCGCTCGAAAAGGTCGTCAAGGCGTCCGAGGGCAAGGACATGCTCGTGTTCGTCGGCCTGCCGGTCGCGCAGGGCGCGAAGGTGTATGACGCGGCGGCCGCCGTGTGCAACGGTGAGCTGCTCGGCGTCGTGCCGGCCAGCTGCCCGGGCGACAAGCACTTCGCCCTGCCCGGCGCGCTGCTCGACGATATTCAGATCGGCTCCCTCGGCCCGGTCGATTTTCACCCGCAGCAGTTGTTCCAGCACAGCGAAGTCAGCGAGCTGAACGTCGCCGTGCTCGTCGGCGCGGACGTGTCCGCCCCGGTGTCCCCGGCTGTGCGTCATGCGCTCGCCGGTGCGACCGTGCTCGTCGAGATGGCGGGCTTCCCGATGGCGACGGACTCCGCCTGCCGCGTGACCACCGCCGTGCGCGCCGAGAGCGCGAAGCTGCACGCCGGCGTCGTGCTGGCGGCCCCCGGCTTCGGCGAGTCGAGCACCGATGCGACGTATTCCGGCCTGTGCCTCATCGCTGAGGACGGCAAGGTGCTCGAGAGCGCCGAGGACGGCTGCTCCGATATCGTGACCGAGCTCGACGTGCAGCTGCTCATCGCCGCGCGCCGCAAGGACGCGACCTTCACCGGCGACGCTGCGTCCTACGTCGTCACCGAGTGGGGCGAGGGCGTGGAGGAGACCGTGCTCACCCGCCCGTTCGGCAAGTACCCCTACCGCCCGGACGACCCGGCCGATTATCACGCCGCGGCCAAGCGCCTGCTGCACATGCAGGCCGCCAGCCTCGTGCGCCGCATGCAGTACGCCAATCTCAAGCACCCGGTCGTCGGCATCTCCGGCGGCGTGGACTCCACGCTCGCCGTCATCATCTGTGCCGAGGCCGTGAAGATGATGGGCCTTCCGGCCGACTATGTCACTGCCGTGACCATGCCGTGCTTCGGCACGACCGACCGCACGAAGTCCAACGCCATCATCGTGTCCGAGCAGCTCGGCGCGACCGTGCGCGTTATCGACATCGGCGAGAGCGTCATGCAGCACTTTAAAGACATCGGCCACGACCCTGAAAACCGCAACGTCGTGTATGAGAATTCGCAGGCGCGCGAGCGCACCCAGATCCTCATGGACGTGGCCAACGGCTTTGCCGACGGCGGCATCCATGTCGGCACCGAGGACATGAGCGAGTTTGCCGACGGCTGGTGCACCTACAACGGTGACCACATCTCCATGTACGACGTCAACGCCGGCTCCACCAAGACCATGGTGCAGATGGTCGTGCGCTACGTCGCCGAGACGACGGAGGACAAAGTGCTCGCCAAGGCCCTGCTCGACGTGCTCGACACGCCGGTCAGCCCCGAGCTGCTGCCCCCGACGCGCAACGGCGAGATCGCCCAGAAGAGCGAGGACTCCGTCGGCCCGTATAACCTCCAGGACTTCTTCCTGTACTATCTGGTCGATCACGGCTTCGCACCCGAGAAGGTGCTGCGTCTGGCCGACATCGCCTACGGCGACGAGTTTGACCACGCGACGCTCAAAAAGTGGCTGCGCAGCTACTGCCGCCGCCTCTTCAGCCAGCAGTTCAAGCGCTCCTGCCTGCAGGACGGCCCGACGCTCAACGGCTTCAGCTTCTCGCCGCGCACCGGCTTCAGCATGCCGTCCGACGGGTCGGATGCCCTGTATCTGGCGACCGTGGACGCACTCAAGTAATCCCATCATAAAATTTTGTCATGGGCGGACGTGCAAAGTTTGCGCGTCCGCTCTTGATTTTTTGCGTCGGATTGGGTAAGATACTCCTGCGCTATATCCCGCCCGGAGCGGGAACAGCAGCTTTAGGAGGTATCAAAAATGAACAACAGCAATGGTAAGACCCGGCGTCTGGCTGGGCTTGCACTCTTCACCGCCATCGTCGTCGTGCTGCAGCTGCTCGGCAGCTTCATCAAGGTCGGCCCGTTCGCCGTGTCGCTCGTGCTGATCCCGATCGTGGTCGGCGCAGCCGTTTACGGCGTGAGCGCCGGCGCGTGGCTCGGCTTCGTGTTTGGCGTCGTCGTCACGATCGCCGTCGTCACCGGCGCCGATCAGGGCGGTTACATCATGTTTTCCGCGCGCCCGGTCATGACCGTGCTCGTCTGCCTCATCAAGGGCACGGCGGCCGGTCTCGTTGCCGGTGCGCTCTATCGCGCCATCGGCAAAAAGCACGCGCTCGCGGGCGTCATCGTCGCGGCTGCGGCCGCCCCGGTCGTCAACACCGGGCTGTTCGTGCTTGCCATGGTGCTGTTTTTCCAGCCGCAGCTGCAGGCGTGGGCCGGCGGCACGGCTGTCGCGACCTATATCGTTACGGGTCTCGTGGGCGTGAACTTCCTGCTCGAGCTGGGCGTGAACCTCGTCCTGAGCCCGACCATCACCCGGCTGATCGCAGCCGGCAAGAAAGGCCCGGTGGACTGATATGCTGCTGGCTCTGGACGTTGGCAATACGAATATTGTGATCGGTTTTCTCGACGAGTCCGGCATCCGCAACATTGCCCGTCTGGAGACCGACCGCGACAAGACCGCGCACGAGTACGCCATCTCGCTGCGGCAGGTGATCGAGTTTTCCGGCATCGCGCCGGAGGACATCGACGGTGCCATTTTGTCGTCCGTCGTGCCGCCAATCAACGGCGCGCTCATCGCCGCCGTGCGCATGATCACGGGCATCCGCCCGCTCGTCGTCGGCCCCGGCATGAAAACGGGGCTGAACATCGCGCTCGACAATCCCGCCACCATGGGCAGCGACCTCGTCGTCGGCGCGGCCGCCGCGCTGGCCATCCATGCCCCGCCGCTGATCATCATCGACATGGGCACAGCGACCACCATGACCGTCATCGACCGTGAGGCGCGCGTGCTCGGTGGGGCCATCATTCCCGGCGTGGGCATCTCACTCGAGGCGCTCGCAAACGGCACGTCGCAGCTGCCGCACATCTCGCTCGACGCACCGAAAAAGTGCATCAGCTCCGACACGGTCGAGGCCATGCGCTCCGGCAGCGTTTTCGGCACGGCGGCCATGCTCGACGGCATGATCGAGCGCATGGAGGCCGAGCTCGGCGAGCCCGCCGCCGTCATTGCGACCGGCGGCCTCGGCGGCTGCATCATCCCGTACTGCCGGCGCGAGATCACGTATGATAAGAACCTGCTGCTCAACGGCCTGTGGGCCCTTTATCAGAAGAATAAGCGCAAACGCTAAGTGCGCGCACCGACGCAGCGGCGTCACGGAGACAACTCCGTGACGCCGATGTTTTTTGCCAGCGCGGCGGGGCCGAGACCGGGGGCGGCGCATTACCGGTACCGCTGGAGGCGGCCATGACCTTTCCACCTCATCCGGCAAGCAGAGCTTGCCACCTTCTCGGCGAGGAGAAGGCATCGCACGCTCCGGCTGCTTCTGCAGGGAGAGAACTACAGGTGCGCGGCGGGGCGGAGACCTGTACATACAACAAAACCGGAAGGGGTGGCTGCCCCTTCCGGTCTTCTATCCTGTTTTGCGTTTGTGCCTGCGGTCAGTCCCTGCTGTCATGGCGGTCGTCGTGACGCTGTGCGCGCTCCGCGGCGTGGTCGGCGTGGCGCTGCGCCTTTTCGGCCAGGTGGTCGGCATGGCGCTGCGCGCGCTCGGCTGCATGCTCGGCGTGGCGCCGGGCCTTCTCGGCTGCGTGCTGCGCCCGGCAGGCCAGCTCCGCTGCCTGACGCTGCTCGCGCGCGACCCGCTCCTCCGCCTGGCGGCGCAGGCGCGCCTCGAGCTGCTGCTCATGGCGCAGCTGCTGCTCGGTGGCGTGCTGCTCGTGCCGCTCCTGACGCGCGGCCGTGTGCTCGGCATGCCGCTCGAGCAGCTCCGCCTGATGCTGGGCGCGGCGCTCGTTTCGCTCGGCGCGCTCGCGCTCGATGCGCGCGTGCAGCTGCGCGCGGCGGGCCTCGATGCGGGCCGCGCTCGACGGGTGGTTTGCGCGGAAGTCGTGGTCGAGGTGGTCGCGCCGCTCGCGCACGTGCTCGACGAGCTCGGGATAGTCCTGCTCGACGCGGTCGATAAGGCTGTCACGCTCGACCTCGAGGTCGGTGAACACGTCGTCCTCGGAGTTGCCGAGCAGCGCGGCCAGCTCGTCCGTGTGGCCTTCCAGGTGCAGCAGCACCTCGTCGGTGTCGATGCTGCCGAAGTGGAAGTCTTCGTTGAGGAAGTGCTCGAGCATGGTGCGGCGCTCCGCGACGTCGTCCGTTGCGCGCATACGCACGAGCAGCAGCTGCACGTTGCGCTCGATCTGCACCTCAGCGTCCGCTCCGTAGAGCCACTCGAGCTCCTGGAGCTGGCGGATGTCGTCCATGTTGTCGGGGATGCGCTGCTGCGACCCGCCGATGTCGACGGCTGCGCCGGCATCGCGCAGCGCGCCCTGGATCGTGCGGCGCACGGCGCCGGATTCGATCAGCTCCCCGGCCTCAAAGTGCCGCAGTTGGTCGTTGACCTCGCCGATGTGCTCGGTCAGGTAAAAGCGCACGCCCTGCGCGCGCAGCTTGCGGTTGAGCGCGACGAGCCGGTCACACGCCGTGATGTCCACGCTCACGATGGCGCTGCCGTCGACGATGACGGCCTGCGTGTCGGGCTGCACCGCGCCCTCGATGTCTTCCTGAAAGCGGCGGATGTTGGCAAAGAACAGACTGCCGCTGAAGCGGTAGAGCACGATGTGCGGCAGCGCCTGCACGCCGCTGACGCGGTCGATCGGGAAGAACCCGGCCTTGCCCGGCAGCGTGCCGAGGAAGGTGCGCTGGGGCGCGGCCGCGCGCATGAGCACGTCGATGAACGACAGCACCATGCCCACGAGCACGCCCTTGATCGCGCCGAGCAGCAGCACGCCCAGAAATGCCCCGGCAAAGATGCCGAGCTCCACGCGGTTGACGCGCCAGAGCCGCCGCGCGATGCCGAACTCCGTCGCCCCGATGAGCGCGTTGACGACGATGGCCGTCAGCACCGGCACGGGCAGGAAGCGGATGAGCGGCGTGGCGACGAGCAGCACGACAAGCATGGTCACGCTCGCCATGACGGACACGAGCTGTGTCTTGCCGCCGTTGCGCTCGTTGACGGCCGTGCGCGACACGCTGCCCGACACGACGCAGCAGCCGACGAGCCCGGCGGTGACGTTGCAGACGGCATACGTTGCGATCTCGCGGCGGCCGTTGAGACGGTAGCCGTTTTTCTGCGCCGTGCCGGCCGAGGCCAGCAGTGTCTCGGCCAGAATGACGGCCGCGACCGGCAGCGTTGCCACGAGCGCCTGCGTGAATGGCAGCGCAGTCAGATCCGGCAGCGCGACCTTCGGCAGGCCGCGCGGCACGGCGGCCAGCAGCGCCACGCCCCAGTCAGTCAGCGGCGCAAACGCGCCGAGCAGCCCGCCGAGCACCATCATCACGAGCACCCATGGCACCTTCGGCCACTTGCGCGGCGCGATGAGCAAAACTGCAAGCGTTCCGAAGCCGAGCGCGGCGGTCGGCCAGTTGATGACCGCTGCTGCGTCAAAGATGTGCCCCAGCAGCTCGAAGAGCTCGCCCGTGCCGGTGCCGGAGCCGAGCAGCTTCGGTACCTGCATGAGGATGATCTCGCAGCAGACGCCGCTGATGAACCCGCCCATGACGGGCTCGGAGATGTAATCAACGGCCTTATCCGCACGCACGAGCGCGAACACGGCCAGCCACAGCGCGACGTACAGTGTCAGCACCGGCACGACGCGCATGGCCTCCGCGCCGCCGGGCGTGACGCCGAGCGATGTGACCACCGCGCCGATCATAGCGGCCGGCGCGGCGTCGACGCCGAAGATGAACTCCCGCGTTGTGCTGAGCATCGCGAACAGCAGGATCGGCACCAGCGACCCGTACAGCCCATAGACCGGCGGCAGGCCGGCCAGCTGGGCATAGCCCATCGAGATCGGGATGGACAGCAGCGCGATGAGCGCGCCGGAGAACAGATCCGGCCCGAGCTGCGCCTTGTCATACCCGCACAGGGAGGCGAACAGCGGCTGGGAAAGCGCTTTCATGGCATCACCTGGTTTTTCCAATAGAATGTGTCCCGCTCAGGCGAGCAGGGGGTCGAGCCCGGCGCCGGGCCGGGCATTGCGCTTGACTTTCGGCCGGTCGATGCGCGAGTGCCCCGCCGGTGCAGTGCCGGCGGGGAGATCGGCGTTGCCGAATGCGTATTTCATGCCGCGCATCTCTTTCCGGGGGGACAACACCGGGCAAAATGAATAAAAACAGAATACCACATTTGGGGAATATGTCAAGACGCGGCGCGGGGTGATGTGCGGTGCGATGCCGGGGGCCGCCGGAGATGGCCGTGACCTTTCCACCTCATCCGGCAAGCAGAGCTGGATGCCTTCTCCTCAAGGAGAAGGCAGCGCACGCTCCCGCCATTTCCGAAAGGAAGGCAACGCACGCAAAAACGGGGCTGACCGGCCGGTCAGCCCCGTTTCGTTGCTGCAAAAGTCAGGCGACCTCGACGACACCGCCGTCGAGCACGCGCACGGTCTGCCCCGTCTGTACAGCGGCGAGAAACTCGTCGCCCAGGCAGTCGATGACCGGCATGTCGGCGTCCGTCCACACGGACGCGAGGATTGCGCCCGAGGCCGCCAGCGAGTCGATGTGCTTGGAAAAGAGCATGCACGCCGGCTGCTGCCCGGAGGCGCAGGCCGTGTAGAGCACCATGCCGCCGGTGGTGGAGCCAATCGTCTCCGGCAGACACAGGGCCTTGCCGATCATCGGCTTTTTATACAGGTCGGGGTTGTTCTGGTCGCCGCATTTGACCTGCTTGTCGTGGAACATCAAGGCCATCTGATAGCTGGCGAGCGTGTTGAAGCCGCCGTGCGACACGAGGGCTTCCGCCTCGCACGTGCCGGGGCAGATGACGCGACCCTGAAACTGTTTCATATTAGTTGGCCCCCTTCGTAATCATGGTGATGATCTCTTCCTCGGTGTAGTAGCGCGCGGTCGTGTACGTGCGCAGCTTGTTCGACGAGGTGATGACGGGCATGGCTTTGCTGAGCGGATTGTTCATGTACATGAGCGGGCAGATGTAGCTGAGCACGACGCCGGTGTTGCGCAGGCGGGGCGCGTACTCCGTCTTTTCAAATTCCTCGATGACGCCGGGCGCGGCGGTGAACACCGTCGGGATGCAGACCTTGCGCTGGCCGTGCGCACGGAGGCCGGCTTCGACGCGCTCGGTCGTGTCGATGAGCTGGTGGAGCGTCATGTGCGGGCAGCCCATGAAGCACAGCTTCGGTTTGGCGTTGAGGTTCTTCCACACGCACGGATAGCTCTCGCGCACGCGCTGGAGCTCCGCGTCGTCGATGACGTACACCGGCGCACCGTCGCGGATGAGTGCCTCGCCCTGCTGCACGGCCTCGGGCGTGAGGTGCTCGATGTGGTACAGGCCCACGGCGCCGTTGGACGCGGTGGCCGCGCCGAAGTCCTTGAGATACGCGATGGCGTCCTCATTGATCTCCGTGCCAATCCACTGGTCGAGCCCCTTGACATACGGCACCTTTTCCATGACCTTCATGCCGATGGCGGAGCCGAGCAGCTGCGGCTCGGGCTTTTTCGTTGTGCGCACCTCGACGATCCAGTCGGCCTTGCGTCCGTCGTCGGTCAGGAAGCCGAAATACGGCACGCAGCCCGCGATGGAGCCCATGAGCTCGATCATGCCGGAGTTGCGGTTGCAGCGCGCGCCGAGCACGCTGTTGGCGTACACCACGGCGGACGACTCCGCCCACGAGAGCACCTCGCCCTGCTTGGGCTTGTTGCCCACCTCGTCAAGGTAGCAGGTGCAGGTGTAGTCCTTGTCGCTGAGGATGCCGAGCTTTTTGAGCTGGGCCTCGTAGCGCGCCTGCTGCTTATACATGAACTGGTGGAACACCAGGTCCTGCAGCGGGTTCGAGGGGACGTTCTTGTCGAGCGGGAGCGGGTCGGCGGTGAATTTCTGCTCGGAAAACGCGCCGGCTTCGATCAGCTGGTCATACAGGTCATAGACCGGCTTCATGGCGTTGATGCCGAAGCTGATGACCGTGTGGCCGTAGGTGCTCGTGACGGGCACCATCTTTTCCGCGCCGAAGGCGTCGCCGTACATGACGAGCGTTTTCATGACCTTGGCCATGACTTCGCCCTTGCTGCCGTCGAGCACGGCCTGCTGTTCGGGTGTCAGTTTCATGGGGAATCGACCTCCTTGTGCATACATTTACTGTGAATTTCTTGACAAGAATTATAGCCCAATTTGGGCAAAAATGCAAGGGGCATTTGCACACAAGTGGGCCGAATGGGCAACATCCCCGCTTAATTGAACTGTCCGTCATAGACAGGCATATTTTCCAGATACGCGTCCGTGACGGCAGGGACGTAGTATGCGCCATAGAGCTGCAGCCCGTCGGCGTATTCCATATCCGTGTCCGGCAGGCGCACGTAGAAGCGGTAGTAGGGGAGCAGCTGCTGCTCGCGGCTCCCGGTGCGGTACACCAGCTCCATTCCGGCAATGTCGGCGTCCTCCGGCAGCGCGCAGGGCGCGCTGGTCTGGTAATTGCCCGCGCGCAGCCGCTGCCGGGCCTCGTCCGCGGACACGATGGGGTAGTCGCCGAGCGTTTCCGCTGCGGCCAGCGCATTGCGGATGCGGATGCTGCCCAGCCGCCCGTCCTCCGTCGGGACGAAGGACGCGCTGCACAGGTTGTAGTTCGCGATGCCCTCTGCGTCCGTTTCCCCGGCGTCATAGACGGCGTAAGTGCGGCGGTATTTGCCGTAGATGTTGTAGTCGCCGCCGGTCACCGGCACGGGGGCGGTCATGCGCAGGAGGGCGCTGTAGCGCTCGGCGAGGTAGGCGATGGTCTCCCGCGCCGCATCGTCGGTCGTGCCGCTGACGGTAAAGCTGTACCTCGCCGGGAGCGCGAGCCCGCCGTCGGGCAGGAGGTAGGCGAGCGTCCCGTCCGCCTGCGCGCGCAGTTCGCCCCGGTCGGTCGCTGCGCGCAGCTCGGTCACGGTGTCCGCGCCCTCGGCCGTGACCGTCTCGACAGAGCGCAGCGCGGCGCCGAGCGCGGACACGGCGGAATCCAGCAGTGCGCGCATCTGCGCCTCGTCCAGCCCCTTGGCGATGCCGAGGCCGGAGGCGTCGTATGCCGCGTTGCGGTATACGGGCAGGGACGAGAGGGCCATGCCCTCGTGCCACGGATTGCCGTTTTCCAGCTCGGCGGCGCGGTAGTACAAATACCCCTCAAAGCCCATGCCGCCGGGGACCAGATCGGGGATGCGCAGCTTCTCCAGTGCCGGGGCGTGCTGCGCCGGCGTGCTGCCCCGCCAGAGGGCCAGGGCGGCGACGGCGACGAAGCAGAAGCACGCCGCAACGGCGAGCCACCGGATGCGGCCGCGGCGCTTTCCGGCGGGCGGCTGGTCCGCCGCCTGCACGAAGGCTGCGTTCACAAGCTCCATTTTGTCCAGAAGTTCGGTGCCTCTCATAATGTGTAACCCTCCTTTTCCAGGTGCGCCCGCAGCTGCGCGCGGCAGCGAAAGAGCGTGGTTTTGACCTTGCTTTCCGACATGGCGAAGCACCGGGCAAGGTCGGAGATCGAATCCAGATACCAGTACCGGCGCAGAAACAGGTTCCGCTTTTCCTCGTCCAGCGCGCCCAGAAAGCCGTTGATGGCCTCGCTCAGCGCCAGATCGTCCAGACGGCACTGCGTATCGTCCGGCGCGGGGATGCACTGCTCCAGCTCCGCGCTCAGCTCGCAGATGTACGCGCTGCGCTTCAGGCGCCTGCGGTCGCGGCAGCGGTTGAGCGAGATGTGGCGGGTGATGCGCGCCAAAAACGCATACAGGTATTCTTTTGGATCGTGCGGGGGGATGGCGTTCCACGCCTGCAGGTACGTGTCGTTTTCGCACTCCTCGGCGGTCTGCATGTCCTGCACGATCCCGTGCGACAGCGCGCGCAGGCGGCCGCCGTATTTCTCGGCCGTGTGGCGGATCGCCGCTTCGTCGCGCGCAAAATACAGGTCGATAATGGTGGTGTTGTCCAAAGCCTCATCGCCTTTCCTTGTGATTTTGAAGGCCCTTCACCCGAATAAGCACCGTTTCCGGTGCGCTGGTTACACGTTTTTTCAGAGCATAGCAAATTACGGCGTGCGTGTCCATGAGAATGCAAAAAAAACCGGGCATCCGGCAGCCGGATGCCCGGTTTTTTTGATGAGAATGGTGCTTACTTTCCCGCGCGGGCGGCCTTGGCCGGCAGCGGGATCTGCGCGAGGACGACGGCGAGGAACATCAGCACGCAGCCGAGGTATTCGCGCGGGGTCATGCTCTGGTGCAGGATGATCGCGCCCGCGATGACGGCGAACACGCTCTCGAGACTCAGCAGGATGGTGACGACCGTGGGGTTGGAGTCCTTCTGCGCGAGGATCTGCAGCGTGTAGCCCACGCCGCACGAGAATACGCCCACATACAGCAGCGGCAGCGCGCACGAGAGCAGAGCGGCGGCATCCACATGCTCGAAAAACGGGATGCAGACGGCCGACCACAGCCCCGCGAACAGAAACTGCACGCAGCTGAGCTTCACCCCGTCGCACCGGGCGCCGAAGTGGTCGATGACCAGAATGTGCACGGCAAAGCATACCGCGCACACGAGCACGAGCAGGTCGCCAGCGGCGAGCCGGAAGCTGCCCTTGATGCACAGCAGGTACAGCGACACGACCGACAGCGCGACCGCGACCCACACCGGCAGGCTGACCTTGCGTTTCAAAAACAGGCCGAACACCGGCACGAGCACCACGTACAGCGCCGTGAGAAAGCCCGCCTTTCCGGCATCCGTCCCGGCGGCGATGCCGGCCTGCTGGAAGTTCGAGGCGATGGCCAGCGCCGTGCCGCAGCAAAAGCCGCCGAGCCAGAGCTGTTTGCGTCCGGCGCGTTTTTCCGCCTCCGTGGGCTGCGGGCGGTCCTTGCGCGTGGCATTCAGCACTGCGATGAGCACCAGCAGCGCGAGCACGGCAATGAAATAGCGCACGGCGTTGAAGGTGAATGTGCCGATCGTATCGGCGCAGACGTCCTGCGCGACGAAGGCAGTGCCCCAGATGAGCGCGGCCAGGATCGGGAAAACGACTTGACGGATCTGATTGTGTTTCATAGCGGGAACCCCTTGGAAATGTCGGCGGCAAATACAAAAGCAGTCAGACTCTCCTCGCCTGACTGCCGGTAGGTGCGCACCCGTGCCCATAGCATAGTACAGGCGCGGGCGCTTGTCAATCGGTTCTTTGCTGTAAATCGCGAAATTTTTTACGCCTTGTGCGCGCGACCGCCGCTGTGCATGGCGGCGTGCTCCTTGGCGATCTCGGCATAGAGTGCGGGGGCCGTCCAGGCGGCGTTCGTGTCCGTCAGCATGGCCTTGAGCGCGACGGGTGGGATGTGCGCGGCGCGAAAGCCCTGCAGCATCCCCTCGAGCATGCCGGGGCGGAAGTGCGCCATGACGAGCATCTCCCCCGGGAGCGGGGCGGCGGGGGCATCGGCCGTGCGCGGCAGCACACCGGCCAGCGCGCCGATCGGCTGACCGAAATCGGCCGGATCGACCGCCTGCACGCGGATGCCGAGCCGCAGGCACACGACCTGCATTCTGCCGAGCTTTCCGGGGGCGATTTGATAGGCGAGTAGGGTGGGAGTCATATCAGAGCACCTGCTTCCAGATCAGAATGAGATACACCACGGCTGCGCACTGCAGGCACAGCAGCGCGGGAAAGCCGAAGCGAAATTCCTTGTGTTTCGTCTTGTGGTGGAACACGCGCATGCCCAGCGTGCCGCCGAGCGCTCCGCCGAGCGCGGCGAGGGCGAAGAGCGTGCCCTCCGCGATGCGCCACTTACCTGCGCGGGCCTTCGCCTTGTCGATGCCCATGGCGGCGAAAGCGATGACGTTGATGGCGGCGAGGTAGAGGAAGAAATAGCTCATCGGCGGCCGCCTTTCCCGCGCGGGGGCTGCGCGCTCCTGCCACCGAAGCGGGGCGCGCCCGGCTTGGCGGATTTTCCGGCCTGGCCGGGCTTGCCGGGTTTTCCGGCCCTGCCGTTTTGCGCGGTGCGGGCGGACGCGGGCTTTTTGCCGCCGCCGTAGACCTTGCCGTATTTGCGCTGAGGCGGCTGGGGTTCGGCGGGCTTGGCGGGTTTGCGCCGGTCGGTCATCGGGCGGACGAGACACTCTTTCCCGAAGCCGATCAGATCCTCGCGCCCGGCCTCGTGCAGCGCCTGAATGACGAGCCGGCGCTTGTCCGGCCGGCGCCACTGCAGCAGCGCGCGCTGCATGTCCTTTTCGTGCGGCGTTTTGGCGACGTAGACGGGCTGCATCGTGCGCGGGTCAATGCCGGTGTGGTACATGCACGTGCTGATCGTGCCGGGGGTGGGGTAAAAATCCTGCACCTGCTCGGGTTGGCGGCCGCGGCGGTTGAGATACTCCGCGAGGGCCACGGCGTCGGCAAGTGTGCTGCCGGGATGCGAGCTCATGAGGTACGGCACGACGTACTGTTCCTTATCATACTTGTGGTTGAGCTGGCGGTATTCGTCCATGAAGCGCTCGTACGTGCCGATGTGGGGCTTGCCCATATAGTCGAGCACGGTGTCGATACAGTGCTCGGGCGCGACCTTGAGCTGGCCGGAGATGTGGTAGCGCACGAGCTCGCGGAAGAACGCGTCGTTATCGTCGCAGAGCATGTAGTCATAGCGGATGCCGCTGCGCACGAACACCTTCTTCACGCCGGGGATCTGGCGCAGCTTGCGCAGCAGGGCGAGGTAGTCCGAGTGGTCGGCGTCGATATTCGGGCACGGCGTCGGCGCGAGGCACAGCCGGTTCGGGCACATGCCGCGCTCCAGCTGCTGGCGGCACGACGGGTGGCGGAAGTTTGCCGACGGGCCGCCGACATCGGATACGTACCCCTTCCAGAGCGGGTGATGCGTCATGGCCTCGACCTCGCGGATGACACTCGCGTGGCTGCGGCTCGTGATCATGCGGCCCTGGTGGAACGCCAGTGCGCAGAAATTGCACCCGCCGAAGCAGCCGCGGTTGTGGATCACGCTGAAGCGCACCTCCTCGATCGCGGGCACGCCGCCGAGCGGCTCATACATGGGGTGCCACTCGCGGGTATAGGGCAGCCCGGCCACGCGGTCGAGTTCCTTCGTGTCGAGCGGCATGGCGGGCGGGTTGATGACGAGATAGCGCCCCTCGCACGGCTGGATCATGGCGCGGCCGCGGATGGGGTCGTGCTCGGCGTATTCGGTGCGCGTGGCCTCGGCATAGAGGCGCTTGTCATCGCGCACGTCCTCGAACGACGGGAGCGTGATGTGGTCAAATTTGCACACGGAGGGGTCACGCGTGATGTAGCCCGTGCCGGGGATGTCCGTCATCGTGCGCACAGACTGCTTTTTCTTCAGCCGGTGAGCGATCTCGATCGTCGCGGCCTCGCCCATGCCGTAGACCAGCAGGTCGGCCGGGGCATCGAAGAGGATGGCGCGGCGGACGGAATCGTCCCAGTAATCGTAGTGCGCGAAGCGGCGCAGGCTCGCCTCGAGCGAGCCGAGGATGATCGGCATGTCGGGGCCGAAGGCCTCGCGCGCGCGGTTGCAGTAGACGATGGCCGCGCGGTCGGGCCGGCAGCCGGTGCGCTTGCCGGGGGAGTAAAAATCCTCGCTGCGGCGGCGCTTGGCCGCCGTGTAGTGCGCGACCATGGAGTCGAGATTGCCCGCGCCGATGAACACGCCCAGCCGCGGCCGGCCCATGGCGCGGAAAGCCTCCGCGTCGTGCCAGTCCGGCTGCGCGAGCACGGCCACGCGCAGGCCCTCGGCCTCGAGCACGCGGCTGATGACCGCCGTGCCGAAGCTCGGGTGGTCGACATATGCGTCGCCGCCGACGACGAGCGCATCGTACCACCACCAGCCGCGCTCGTGCATCTCCTCGGCGGAGACGGGCAGAAAATCACACCGTTCCATGCGTCACCGTCCTGTGGATGAGCCGGCCCATGAGCAGCAGATGCGCGCGCACGCCGGGGTCGCGCCCGATCTGCACGAAGCCGCTGCGCCGGTAGAATGTGATGGCCCGGGCATTGTTTTCCGACACGTGCAGGCGCACGGCCGTGCGGTCGTGATTCTCGTAAAACCAGAACGCGTAGCCCAGCAGCTGGATGGCCCAGCCGCGGCCGCGGTACTCCGGCAGCATATACAGCAGGCTGATCCAGCCGCAGCCGGATTGCTCGTCGCGCCCGGGGTCGAGCTCGACGAGACCGACCACGCGGTCCCCGCTCAGGACGCGCACGACCGAGCCGGGGTGCTCCTGCGCGTGGCGGGCGGCGCTGCGGGCATAGAGCTCGGGCACGAAGCCCTCGTCCGTGTCGTGCACGTTGCGCCACGCGTCCCGGTAGCACTGGAGGTAAAACGCCTCGTCGCGCGGGAAGCGCAGCGGCTCATAGCGCAGATCCTCCACGCCGCTGCCGCTGCCGCGCCACCAGGTCTGGCGGCCGAAGGTGCTCAGCGCGTCTGGCAGGTGGCGGTTGTCGTTATAATACTCTACGGTCGTATTGTCCCCGTCGACGAGCAGCAGACTCACGGACGTGTTGTCGCCATAGGGCAGAGTGGCCATCTCGCCGTTCGGGATGCCCAGCACCGTGCACAGATAGGCGCGGATGGCCATGCCGTGGCTCACGAGGGCGATGGTCTGCCCGTCGTGCCGCGCGGCGAGGTCGGAGATGGCGCGCTTCATGCGCTTTTGCACATCGCGAAACGGCTCGCACCCGGGCACGGACCAGCGGTCGGGGTCGGTGTTGAAATAGCGCATCTGCTCCGGAAATTCGTGCTCCACGTCGCCCCAGGCGCGGCCCTCCCACACGCCCATGCAGATCTCCGTCAGGCGCGGCGTGGCCACGGCCGGAATGTCGTGATAGCGCGTGATTGCCTCGGCCGTCGCGCGTGCGCGCGACAGATCACTGCAGTAGAGCGCGTCAATGTGCTCGCGGCGGAACCGCTGCGCGAGCGCGTCGATCTGCTGCAGGCCGAGCGGGGTGATGCTCCCGTCCCAGTGTCCCTGGATGCGGCGGTAGAGGTTGCCCTCCGCTTCCGCGTGCCGGATCAGATAAATTTTCGTCATTGCGGGCCTCCAAAACTTGACCATAATGGAATCATACAGTATAATAATCTGAATCCGCGCTTTTGTTCCGCGCGGGAATGTGTCAGCACCTGTACGAGCGCATTATACCGTGTTTTTGCAGCGCGCACAAGTGCTTTGGAGGGCAAAGTGAAAGTAATCCACCTCATCAGCGGGGGCGACACCGGCGGTGCCCGGACGCATGTCTACTCCCTGCTGAAATATCTCGGTCAGATCATCGACGTGCAGCTCGTGTGCTTCCGCGGCGGTGATTTTGCCGACGGTGCGGCCGCGCTCGGCATCCCGACGATGGTGCTCGACGGAGGCTTTCTGCCGAACCTCGCCGCGCTCAAAAAGCTGATCCGCGCGGGGGAGTACGACCTCGTGCACTGCCACGGCTCCATGGCCAACGTCATGGGCGCCATGCTCAAGGCGAGCGTGCACGTGCCGGTCATCAGCACCGTGCACAGCGACTACCGGCTCGACTATCTCGGCCGGCCGTTCGCCCGCGCCGTCTACGGCACGCTCAATATCTGGGCCCTGCACCGGCTCGATTACCGCGTGTGCGTGTCCGACCCCATCCGCCAGCGGCTCATCGACCGCGGCTTTGAGCCGAACCGGCTCTTTTCCATTTATAATGGGCTCGACTTTTCCCACGTCGTGCCCAAGACCGACCGCGCGGCGTATTTCGCGCAGTTCGGGTATACGGTTCACGAGGGCGACGTCATCGCGGGCATTGCCGCCCGGCTCGACCCCGTCAAGGACATCCCGACGCTCATCCGCGCCGTGGCGCTGGCAAAAAAGGCCTGCCCGCAGCTGCGTCTCGCCATCGCGGGCGACGGAAAGGAGCGCAAAAAGCTCGAGACGCTCACAAAAGAGCTGGGGCTGGCCGACAGCGTGTTCTTCCTCGGCTGGGTCAACGACCTGGACAGCTTCTACGGCGCGCTCGACATCAACACGCTCTCGTCCCTGTCGGAGGCGTTTCCCTATGCGCTGCCCGAGGGCGCGCGCGCACATCTGGCCACCGTCGCCTCGAACGTCGGCGGTGTGCCGGCCATCATCGAGCACGGTGTGACCGGCCTGCTCATCGAGCCCGGCGACGTGCGCATGCTCGCGGCCTACCTCGCGCGCTACGCGCTCGACGAAGACTACCGCCATGAGATGGGCGAGGCGCTCTACCGGCGCGGCAAGGCCGACTTCTCCGAGGAGGCCACCGGCCTGCGCCAGCTGGAGATCTACAACGCCGTCTTCCGCATGGAGCGCAACCGGCGCGACGGTGTGCGCGACGGCGTGCTCATCTGCGGGGCCTACGGCTTCGGCAACGCGGGCGACGATGCCATTTTGCAGGCCATCATCGGCGAGATGCGCCGCATCGACGCGAACATGCCCGTGACCGTGATCTCCCGCCGGCCGAAGGATACGCGCAGCGCCTACGGCGTCAACGCGTGCAACCGGTTTCATTATCTGGCCATCCGGCGCGTGCTGCGCCGGAGCCAGCTGTTCATCAGCGGCGGCGGCAGCCTGATGCAGGATGTCACGAGCCGCATGAGCCTGTGGTACTATCTGAGCACCATCCGTCTGGCGCACCGCTGCGGCTGCAAGGTGCAGATGTACGGCTGCGGCATCGGCCCGATCGTGTATGAGCGCGACCGGCAGCTCGCCGCGCGCATCATCAACGGCTGTGTGGACAAGATCACCCTCCGCGAGCCGGACAGCCGCGAGACGCTCTCGGACTTCGGCGTCACGGAGCCGGAAGTGATCCTCGCGTCCGACCCCGCGCTCACGCTGCAGGCCGCCGAGCGCGGCCGCATCGACCGCATCCTGCGCGAGCACGATATGGACCCGGACGGCAAATATATCGGCTTCGTACTGCGCAAGTGGCCCGGCATTGAGGAAAAGGCCACCGTGTTCGCCGCCGGTGCCGTGTACGCCTACCTGAAATACGGCCTGACGCCGGTGTTCCTCAGCATCAATTTCCGCACCGACGGCGAGGCCAGCCAGCTTGTCACGGAGCACCTGAGCATCCCGTATCATGTGCTCGGCGAGCAGATGTCCACGGGCGAGGTGATCGGTGTGCTCTCGCGCATGACGGCCGTCGTGTCCATGCGGTTGCACGGGCTCATCTTTGCCGCCGGGCAGGGCGTGCCGCTCATCGGCGTCGCCTACGACCCGAAGGTCACGGCATTTCTCGACTATGTCGAGCAGAATAACTACATGCAGTTCGAGGCGCTCAACGCGACGGATCTGTCCGGCCTGATCGATTCCGCCGTCGCCCTCGCCGACCGGGGCGAGGAGCTGCGCCGCCGCACCGAACTGCTCAACCGGCAGGAGGACAACAACCGCGCCACAGCCGCCCGGCTGCTGGGGAAGGAGTAATCAAGCATATGATCCGCAGCGCTGTTCTGGTTTCCGGCAAGGGAACAAAATTGCAAAGTTTGCTGGACTCCGTGTTCTTCGGTGAGATCCCGGAGCTGCAGCTCGTCGCCGTCATCTCGTCCGACGCCAACGCCTATGCGCTCAAGCGCGCGCGCAACGCCGGCATCGAGACTGTCGTCGTCGAGCCGGCCATGTTCCCGAACGACACGTCGTACGACATGGCCATCCGCAACAAGCTCAAGGATATGGATATCGAGCTGGTCATCAACGCGGGGTTTTATCCCGGCGTCGGCCGCGAGACGGCGAAGAGCTTTCGCAACAAGGTCATTGCGGTGCAGCCGTCGCTCGTCCCGGCGTTCGAGACGCTGCGCGGCGACGCGGTGCATGAGGCGGTGCTTGCCCGCGGCCTGAAGGTTACGGGGGCGACGGCGTACCTCGTGGACGAGACCGGCGGCGTCGGCCCGGTGCTGCTGCAGAAGGCCGTGCCCGTGCTTGAGGACGATGATGTCACGACGCTCAAGCGCCGCGTGCTCACCGATGCGGAGTGGAAGCTCCTGCCCGAGGCGGTCAAGCGCTTTTGCGCCGGGAAGATCCGGCTGCACGGCGGCCGCGCCCAGCTGCTCGAGTGAACATGAGATAAAAAAATCAGCCCCGAACCAACACGGTTCGGGGCTGTATTGCTTTTATCTTCAGCCGGCCATGAGGTGCACGCGGATGATGCCGTCGGCCGCCTTGAGCGCCGCCATGAACGCCTCCATCGTCGTCTGCATGTTCTCGGTCGCGGCCGTGATCGTCACCGGGGCGACGCCGCTCGTCGGGATGCTCTGGTTGATGGTGAGTATATTTGCACCGTTTTCGGCAAAAATAGCGAGGACGGACGACAGCACGCCCTGCCGGTCGAGCAGCTCGAGGTTGAACGTCACCAGATGGCCGCGCGACATGTCCTGAAACGGGGACACGAAGTCCTTGTATTTATAAAACGCGCTGCGGCTGATGTCCACGCGCGCCACGGCGTCCGCCACCGTGCGCACCTGGCCGGTCTCGAGCAGTTCCTTGGCCTCGATCACCTTGGCGAAGATCTCAGGCAGGACGCTCGCCTCCACGAGATAGTATTTCGGTTTGCTGCCTGCTGCCATGGGCGGGGCCTCCTTTGTGCGTGTACTGCGGGCAAATGTTTGCCTGCACAACACAGTGTAACACATCTCTGGCGGCAGTGCAAGGATTATTCGGAAGGAGCCGATGAATTTTGGGTGGATTTCTCGCGTGTATCCTCGCCGGGGCGGCGATGAGCATTCAGGGCGTGATGAACACGCGCCTGAGCGAGCACATCGGCACGATGGAGACCAACGCCTTCGTGCAGTGCGTGGCGGCGGCACTGTCGCTGTTGGTGCTGGTGTTCTGGCGCACGGGCAGTTTTGCCGCGCTGGGCGCCGCGCCGAAATACTGCTGGTTCGGCGGTGTGCTGGCGCTGGCCATCACGGTCACGGTCATGCTCGGCATGGGCAGACTCGGCCCGACGCTTGCCGTGGCGACGATCCTCATCGCGCAGCTTTCTGCGGCCGCGGCCATCGACGCCTTCGGCATCATGGGCACGGAAAAGCTCGCCTTCGGCTGGAGCAAGTGGGCGGGGCTCGCACTGATGACGGGCGGCGTGCTGCTCTTTAAAATGAAATGAGACGGTGAGACGGGCCAACGAGACGGGCTCTCGTTGGAAGAGCTGCAGCTCGCTGCAGCGCACGCAGGATGCACCAGAGCCGCATCCTGCGCACGTTTGCGAGCCGAGCGGTATTTTCTCCGCCGCACATGTTGCCGGAGAAAATGCTTGGAATTTCTTTGCGCCTGCGGGCGCAAACTCTGCGAGGCTTTTTACAGATCAAACAGATCAAAATGAGGCGGCGAGCATAGCTCGCCGCCTCATTTTTTGCTTTTCTTACAGACCAATGCTCGCAAGGAAGTCCGCGATGCCGGAGGACTTGATGAATGCGAAGACTGACGCGAAGTCGTAGTGTTCATACGCCGCATCCCAGATGCGGTCGGGGCTGCCGCCGGTCGCAAGGCCGACGCCGAGCACGATCTCGCCGACGATCAGGATGCACAGGGCGATGATGAGGATGGTTTTCCAGGCTTTTTTCATGCGGCGATCTCCTTTCTGCACCAGCGCTTACCCGTGCGCACGAGCAGCCGGACCCAGCCGATGACCATGCGGATGAACAGCCAGACGGCCAGCCAGATCACGACAAGCGCGATGGCGATCACGGCGGCGCCGCCGCCGAGCAGAATGAGCATATCCGCCACCATGGGCAGACCGATGAAGGCCGTCGCGATCAGGCCCACACCGCCCGCGCCGCATGCGGCGCCGACGGCCAGCACAGCCAGATCCAGCACCAGCAGCACGGCCAGCACCGGCACGCCGACCACGATCGCGCCGAGCGTGTAGAGAATGGCCAGAAAGACGTTCGTCTTGTAGGCCGGTTCGTCATAATAGGCCTCGTCATAATACCCTTCCTCGCCGTCGGTGGCGTAGTTCGGGTCATAGCCGCCCTCGGGCTGCTCGTCGTAGTAGCCGTCATCGGCGGGCTGCTCGTCGTAGTAGCCGTCATCCGCGGGCTGCTCGTCGTAGTAGCCGTCATCCGCGGGCTGTTCGTCATAGTAGCCGTCGTCGGCGGGCTGCTCGTCGTAGTAGCCGTCATCCGCGGGCTGCTCGTCATAGTAGCCTTCCTCGGGCTGCTCGTCAAACGAGAACTGACCGTCGAGCACGGGCGCGGCGGGCTGCTCGTCGCAGGTGTCCTCGGCGGCCTGGTCGGCATAGGCCGGCTGGGGAGCAGGCTGCGGCGCGATGGGGCGGTACTGCTCGGCACGCGGGCGCGGCTGCGGCGCGCGCCTGGGCTGCACCTGCTCGGGCGCGACTACGGGCGCGGCGGCCGGCGTGATCTTGCCGCTGTCGGCGTAGCGAATGAGGGCGACGGCCACCTTCGTCGGGTTGCCGATCTCCTGAATGAGGCGCTCCTCATCGGGGGCGTTGTCAAACATGTTCTCCATCTGCGCGATGAGTGCCTGACGGGTATTGTCGTCGGTGATCAGGCCGAGCAGACTGCTGATCTCCGCCATGTAACTCTGTCTGTTAATAGATGGTCACCTCCAAGGGGTTCGATTGCATCTTGAAATAGCATCTCTAATTTACATATTATATTGCACGAATGGTGCGCGGTCAAGCCCGAAATGCACTTTTCGGCCGTGACCCAGCTCTTGACAGGCGCTGCGCGGCGGGGTATCCTGTGGAAAAAGGACCGGTTTTCCGAAAAGCCGGAAAGGAGTGGAACGCATGGAACAAGAGCGCCCCTACACCGAAGCAGAACCTGAAACGGCGGCCGGGACCGCCGAAACTATGACCGAGACCGTGGCCGAAACGACCGAGGCTCCGGCCGAGGCGGCCGCGCCGAAAAAGCCGCGCGAGCCGTTTTTCCGCCGCCAGCGCCGCGAGCTTTCCGACGCCTGGCGCGAGATCTACTGCAACAGCCGCGCGCGGCGCATCCGCACGTGGCAGATCGCGGTGTTCGCACTGCTGATCGTCGAGGTGACGGTCATGGCCATTGCGCTCAACCCGGTCTACTGGATCGGCACCGCACTGCTCGTGTTCTGGTGCGCGGGGCAGCTGTTTGACCGCCGGCCGGCGCGGCACTCCGTCGCCGCGGTCGTGCTGTATTTTATCATCGCCGTCATGATCGGTGTTTTTGCGGTGCAGGAGCTGCTTGGTGCTTGACAAGCGGCGGCGGATTCTATACACTATATAAGTTATCCCATACATTATGAAATACGTCCGCGCGGGATCTCTGCGCGGCATACAGAGGAGTGTTGCGCTTATGGCCAAAGAAAAGAAGGTCGAGCAGATCACCGATATGGAAGTCGACTTCGCCCAGTGGTTCACCGACGTGTGCACCAAGGCGGAGCTCGTGGATTATTCCGATGTCAAGGGCCTGTTCATCATGCGCCCGTATGGCTACGCCATCTGGGAGAACATCCAGAAGATACTCGACGGCAAGTTCAAGGCGACCGGTCACCAGAACGTGGCCATGCCGATGCTGATCCCCGAGAGCCTGCTGCAGAAGGAGAAGGACCACGTTGAGGGCTTCGCGCCCGAGTGCGCGTGGGTCACGATGGGCGGCAGCGAGGAGCTGCCGGAGCGCCTGTGCGTGCGCCCGACGTCCGAGACGCTCTTCTGCCAGCACTGGAGCCACATCGTGCACAGCTGGCGCGACCTGCCGTGCCTGTATAACCAGTGGTGCAGCGTCATGCGCTGGGAGAAGACCACCCGTCCGTTCCTGCGCGGGCGCGAGTTCCTCTGGCAGGAGGGCCACACCCTGCACGCCACCGAGGCCGAGGCCCGCAAGGAGACGCTGCAGATGCTCGAAATTTATGCCGAGACCTGCGAGCAGGAGCTGGCCATGCCCGTCATCCGCGGCAACAAGACCGACAAGGAGAAGTTCGCCGGCGCTGTGAACACCTACACCATCGAGTGCATGATGCACGACCACAAGGCGCTCCAGTCCGGCACGAGCCACTACTTCGGCGACGGGTTTGCCCGCGCGTTCGACATCACCTACACCGACAAGAACAACCAGCAGGCCTATCCGCACCAGACCTCGTGGGGCATGTCCACGCGCGTCATCGGCGGCCTGATCATGACCCACGGCGACAACAGCGGCCTTGTCCTGCCGCCGCACATCGCGCCGATCCAGGTCATCGTGCTGCCCATCGCGGCGCACAAGCCCGGCGTGACCGAGAAGGCCGAGGAGCTCGTCGCGCGCCTGAAGGCCGCCGGTCTGCGCGCGCAGGGCGACTTCAGCGACAACAGCCCCGGCTGGAAGTTCGCCAACTGGGAGATGAAGGGCGTGCCGCTGCGCGTCGAGATCGGCCCGAAGGACATCGAGGCCGGCCACTGCGTCGCCGTCCGCCGCGACAACGGCGAGAAGATCACCGTCGCGCTCGACGAGCTCGAGGCGCGCATCCCCGAGCTGCTCGAGACCGTGCAGCAGGGCCTGTTCGACAAGGCCAAGCGCAATCTCGACGAGCACACCTATGCCGCGCACTCGCTGGCCGAGGCCAAGGAGCTGCAGGAGAAAAACGGCGGCTTTATCAAGACCATGTGGTGCGGCGACCTTGCCTGCGAGCTCGAGATGAAGGACAAGGCCGGTATGTCCAGCCGCTGCATCCCGTTCCAGCAGGAGCACATTGACGACGTGTGCCCCGTGTGCGGCAAGCCCGCCAAGTGCATGATCTACTGGGGCGTGGCGTACTGAGCCGAGCCCGAAACGCAAAAATCAACCGCCCGCTGCGATCGCAGCGGGCGGTTTTGTTTATTCGTTTTCGATATAAAAGATCTTGTGCAGCGTCTGCACCGGGAGCTTTACGACGCTGCGGTCATAGGTCACGAGGCCGTTGAGCTCATGCTCTACGTCGCTCAGCTGCGTGTACACCGCGGCGCTGAGCCCCTGCGCGATGGCGGGGCGGATCTGCTCGTCATAGAGCGCCTGGAGCGCATACTCGAGCGAGAGCGGGGCGTCGCACGTCTTGTAGCCGACGCTCCTGCCGCCGACGGCATGGCCCTCGACGCGGTGGATATAGCCGCCGAACTCCGACAGCAGCGTGGCGCGGCCGAGCTTATCGGGCTGAAACCTGTACTTCTGGAAATACACGTGCAGGCTGTGCACATCGCCGAAGCCCTGGTCGTGCCAGCCGCTGGCCGGGTCGATCGTGCGGGTCTTGTCCACGGACTGGATGACCTGCACGGCCGTCTGGCTGTCAAACTGGCCCCAGCCCTCGTTGAACGGCACCCACACGGCGATGCACGGGTGGTTGTAGAGCGTGGTGACCATGTCGCGCAGCTCGTTCAAAAACGCCTTGCGCGCCGTCACGTTCGTGCGGCCGAAGAGGGGATACCAGCTGTCGTCGAGGTGCCAGCCCGTCACGAGCGGGGTGGAGACGATGAGCGGGTCGTAGCGCCTGCCGCCGCAGGGCATGTCCTGCCAGACGAGCATGCCCAGCCGGTCGCAGTGATAGTACCAGCGGTCGGGCTCGACCTTGATGTGCTTGCGCAGCATGTTGAAGCCCATGTCCTTGGCCAGCTGGATGTCGTAGACGAGCGCGTCGTCGCTCGGCGCGGTGTAGAGCCCGTCCGGCCAGTAGCCCTGATCGAGCAGGCCGTTGTGAAAATACGGCTTGCCGTTGAGAAACAGGCGGCGCACGCCGTTCGCATCCGTCTCGACGCTGCACTTGCGCATGGCAAAGTAGCTGTAGACCGTGTCGTCTCCGAGCGTCACGCTGAAGGGGTAGAGCGTCGGGTGCTCCGGCGACCAGGGGCGGAATGACTGCACCGGCACGTGCGCCGGCACACCCGCCGGGAACGTGAAGCGCTTTCCCTCCAGATCGATCATGCACTGGCCGGTGCCCTCGACGGTGATCTCCACCTGATGCGCGTCGAACAGCGGGGTCACGCGCAGGGAATGGATATAGTTCTGCGGCACGCTCTCGAGCCAGACCGTCTGCCAGATGCCGCTCTGCGGCGTGTACCAGATACCGTGCGGGTGCAGCGTCTGCTTGCCGCGCGGGAGCTGGGACTTGTTCGTTGCGTCGCGCACGCACACGAGGATCGTGTTTTCCTTGGCCAGCACCTCGGTGATGTCCACCGTGAACGGCAGGTAGCCGCCCGTGTGCGTGGTCAGCTCCACGCCGTTGCACCACACGGTCGCGATCTGATCGACCGCGCCGAAGTGCAGCAGCACGCGGCCGACATTGAACCCGTCCGGCAGCGTGACCGTGCGGATGTACCATAGGTATTCCTCCGGCTGCAGGACGTGTCCCACACCGGACAGCTCGCTCTCGGGCGAGAAGGGCACGAGGATCGTGCCGTCGGCCTGCGCGGGCTTGCTCGCGCTCGTCGTGATCGCGTAGCTCCACGGGCCGTTGAGATTCAGGTAGCTGTCGCGCACCATCTGCGGCCGGGGATACTCCGGCAGGGGCTGCGCGCGGTCGAGCGTATCCGCCCAGGGTGTCAGCATAACGTGGCCTCCTTTTGCCGCCGGCGGCGCCGGCAGAGCATTTGCTATCTATTTTACAGGATTTTTCCCCGCTTGTTAAGTCCCGAACACAGAATTTTTTTCCGCCCGGCGCGCCGGAATGGCGAGAAATCCCGCCAATATGCACAAAATGTTGCAAAGTTTCCGGAAATGTTGGATTTGTCAGCATTTTTGCAGGTTCGTTAATATTTAAATTAGTACAATTTGATGTTTTTCCGCCATTTTTGGTGGACGAAGTTAGGCTGGTGTGCTAATATATGTGGGTCAAAAAATAGAGAGGTGATGCAAATGCCCTTTAAGTTTCATGGCGGAGTTCATCCCAACTACATGAAGGCTCCGGACGTTCCGGTGACCGTCATTGCGCCTCCGCCGCAGGTCGTGCTCCCGATGATGCAGCATATCGGCGCACCCTGCAAACCGCTGGTCGCGGTGGGCGATTATGTGAAGATGGGTCAGAAGATCGCTGACAATCCGGCACCCGTCTCCGCGCCCATTCACGCGACGGTCTCCGGCAAGGTGATCGCTATTGAGCCGAGACCCCACCCCCTTGGCGATATGATCCCCGCGATCGTGATCGAAAATGACTTCCAGGACACCCCCTGCACGGATCTCGCGCCCCTGACGCCCGAGCAGATGAAGGATCCTGAGGCCATCCTCGAGCGCATCCGCGAGGCCGGTATCGTCGGCCACGGCGGCGCCATGTTCCCGACCGCGTTCAAGATCCGCGGCGGCCTTGGCAAGGTCGATACCCTCATCATCAACGGCGCAGAGTGCGAGCCGTACCTCAACGGCGACCACCTGACCATGAAAAACCACCCTGAGGAGCTGCTCAAGGGCATCGAGCTGGCGCGCATCGCGTCCGGCCTCGACAAGGCTTACTACGGCATCGAGAAGAACAAGCAGGACGCCATCGACCTGCTGCTGTCGAAAAACCCCGCGCAGTACGGCGTGGAGATCGTGCCGGAGAACGTCAAGTACCCCCAGGGCGCCGAGAAGATGCAGATCAAGGCCATCACGAACCGTGAGGTCAAGCCCGGCGGCCTGCCGTCCGGCGTCGGCTGCAACGTCATCAGCACCCAGACGGCTTACGCCATCTACCGCGCCTGCTACGAAGGCATGCCCAGCATCGAGCGTGTCCTCACCGTCGCCGGCAGCGCCATGGGCGATAAGTCCTACAACCTGCAGTGCCGCTTCGGCACCCCGTTCAGCTACATCGTCGAGCAGTGCGGCGGCTTCGTCGTCGAGCCGAAGAAGATCGTCCTCGGCGGACCCATGATGGGCCTGATCGCTACGAATCTCGAGGCGCCCAACATCAAGGGCACCGCGGGTATCCTGTTCTTCACCGATAAGGAAGACCGCTCCGTCGAGAATCCGACGTGCATCCACTGCGGCAAGTGCCTGACCGTCTGCCCGATGAAGCTCGAGCCGCTGTACATGTATAAGTACTATCAGAACCGCGACTTCGAGAACATGCAGAAGTACCATATCCTCGACTGCTTCGAGTGCGGCAGCTGTTCGTACAACTGCCCGGGCCGTCTGCCCCTGACCCATACCTTCAAGACCGCAAAGCTCCTCTTCGCCGCCCGTGCAGCTGAAGAAAAGGCCCGCGCGGAAGCCGCTGCAAAGGAGGCTGAAACGAAATGACACCGAAAGAATTTACCTTTGACGCTGCCTACCAGCCTCAGGTGCGCGCCAAGCGCGGCACCCGCGAGATCATGCTCGACGTGATCATCGCCCTGCTCCCGGCTCTGTGTGTCGGCGTGTGGCAGTTCGGCGCGCAGGCGCTCATCCCGCTGGCCGTGTCCATTGTGTCGTGTGTGTTCTTTGAGTGGGCTTACCGCAAGCTCATGAAAAAGCCCGACTCCATCGGCGACCTGTCCGCCGTGGTCACGGGCATCCTGCTCGCGTACACCCTGCCGGCCAACTGCAAGTGGTGGCTGCCGATCATCGGTGCGTTTTTCGCCATCGTGGTCGTCAAGCAGCTCTACGGCGGCATCGGCAAGAACTTCCTCAACCCGGCGCTCGCCGGCCGTGCGTTCCTGCTCGCTTCCTACGCGCTGTTCATGACCACCTGGGTCGTGCCCGGCAGCCTGACGTCCGTCATCGGCGCGGACGCGACCACCATGGCCACCCCGCTCAGCTACATGAAGGCCGGCGAGGCACTGCCGCAGTACTTTACTTATAAGTCCATGTTCCTCGGCACCATGCCCGGCTGCCTCGGTGAAGTCAGCGCGCTCGCGCTGCTTATCGGCGGCGTGTACCTGCTGTGCCGCAAGGTCATCACCTGGCACATCCCCGTGTCGTTCATCGGCACCGTCGCGCTGCTGACGCTCATCTTCGGCAGCAAAAATGGCGGCGGCTACACCCACGTCGAGTGGATGCTCGACAACCTCCTGTCCGGCGGCCTGCTGCTCGGCGCCTTCTTCATGGCGACCGACTACAGCACCAGCCCCGTCACCGCTCCCGGCCGCATCATCTACGGCGTCGGCTGCGGCGCGCTGACCGTGCTCATCCGCGTGTTCGGCGGCTTCCCGGAGGGCGTTTCCTTTGCCATCCTCATCATGAACTGCTGCGCATGGATGTTCGACAAGCACACCCAGCGCCGTCAGTTCGGCGTCAGCCGTGAGGACGTCAAGGCCAAGAAGGCCGCTGCAAAGGCTGCGAAGAAAGAAGCAAAGGAGGCTGCTGCAAATGGCTGAAAAGACTGAAAAGAAATCCGGCGGCGGCCAGATCATCAAGCTCGCGCTCGTGCTCTTTGCCGTGTCCGCCATCATGGCGCTGGCCCTCGGTCTCGTCAATGAGCTGACGAAGGACACCATCGCCATGCGCGCGGCCGAGACGACCAAGAAAGCATACGCCAACGTCCTCGCGGCCGACGAATACACCGAGCAGGCCGATTTTGAGAACGACGGCACCATCACCAAGCTCAGCACCGCCACCACCGGCGGCCAGCAGGCCGGCTACGTCGCCGAGGCCACGTTCTCCGGCGCGCAGGGTATGATCACCATGGTCGTCGGCCTGGACGATGATTATAACTGCACCGGTGTGTACGTCACGAAGCACTCCGAGACTTCCGGCCTCGGCGCCAAGGCGGCGGACACGAACGAAGGCGCCTGGCGCGACAACCTCGTCGGCCAGGGTGACGGTATGAAGCTTGCCAAAGACGGCGGCGACATCACTGCCATCTCCGGCGCGACGATCACGTCCCGCGCCGTCGTTACCGAAGTGCAGACCGTCATCAACGCGGCCAAGTCGCTGGGTTAAGGAGGGCTGAAACATGAATATCAAACAACAGTTCAAGGAAGGCCTCATTACCAATAACCCGGTCCTCGTGCAGCTCATCGGCATGTGCGCCACCATGGCCATCACGACCAGCCTTTTCAACGGCATCGGCATGGGCCTGTCCGTGCTCGTCATTCTGACCTGCTGCAATGTGGTCATTTCCCTCATCCGCAAAGTCATTCCGAACGATATCCGTCTGGCCATCTTCGTGCTGGTCATCGCGGGCTTCGTCACCATCGTTGACCTGCTGCTGCAGGCTTACGTCCCCGCACTGAGCGCGTCTCTGGGCGTGTTCATCCCGCTGATCGTTGTTAACTGCATCATCATCGGCCGCGCCGAGGCGTTCTGCCAGAAAAACCCCGTCGGCCCGTCGTTCTTCGACGGCATCTTCCAGGGCCTCGGCTATACGCTCGTGCTCATCGCCATGTGCGTCATCCGTGAGCTGCTCGGCAAGGGCTCGTTCGGCACCGGCATCTTCAACACCATCGACGGTGTCATCGGCACCGGCAACGGCATTCAGATCTTCCCGTCCGAGTACGGCGCGCTCGTGCTCACGCTCCCAATCGGCGGCTTCATCACCCTTGGCTGCCTGATCGCGCTCATGCAGTACGCGCTGCGCAAGTCCGCCGAGAAGAAGGAAGCCAAGGAAAAAGCGCTCGCAGCGCAGGAAAAGGAGGCGGCATAACATGAGTTCTACGACCAGTATTTTTGCCATCATCCTCAGCGCCGTGCTGACGAATAACTTCATCTTCTCGCAGTTCCTCGGCTGCTGCCCGTTCCTCGGCTGCTCGAGCAAGATCGACACCGCCGCCGGCATGGGCCTCGCCGTCACGTTCGTTATGGGCCTGGCGTCCGCCATCTGCTGGCTCGTCAACTGCCTGCTCGTCAAGCTCGGCCTGGGCTTCCTGCAGACGATCGCTTACATCCTCGTCATCGCCGCGCTCGTGCAGTTCATCGAGATGTTCCTCAAAAAGTCCATCCCGTCCCTGTACTCCGCGCTCGGCATCTACCTGCCCCTGATCACCACCAACTGCGCCGTGCTCGGCGTCGTGCTGCTCAACACGCAGTACAGCTTCGGCTTCCTGCAGAGCGTGGTCTACGGTGTGTTCGGCGGCCTCGGCTTCATGCTCGCCATCTGCCTGTTCGCAAGCGTGCGTGAGAAGCTCGAGTTTGCCGACTATCCGGAGAGCTTTGAGGGCTTCCCGATCTGCCTCGTCTCCGCCGGTCTGCTGGCCCTGGCTTTCATGGGCTTCTCCGGCATGAAGATCGGCTAAGGAGGGCTGAAATATGGATTTTACTTTGATTCTCGAAGGGATCGCCGTCCTCGGCATCATGGGCGCTGTTTTCGGCGCGCTGCTGGCGTTCGCCGCCAAGATCTTCCATGTGGAAGTCGACCCCAAGCAGGAGGCCGTGCGTGAGTGTCTCGCCGGCGCCAACTGCGGCGGCTGCGGCTACCCCGGCTGCGACGGTTATGCCGCTGCGGTCGCGGCGGGTCAGGCTCCGGTCAACTGCTGCGTCGCCGGCGGCCAGGAAGCTGCCGACAAGATCGCTGCGATCATGGGCGTCTCCGCCGGTGCGGAGGAGAAGATGGTCGCGTTCGTGCCGTGCTCCGGTGCGGAGGGCGTCGCCGTCAAGCGCTTCAACTATCAGGGCCCCCAGGATTGCCAGGCTGCCATGCTGTTCGGCGGCAAGAGCAACAAGGAGTGCCGCTTCGCCTGCATCGGTCTCGGCAACTGCGCCAGGGCCTGTAAGTTCGGCGCCATGCACATCGTCAACGGTGTTGCCAAGGTCGACCGCGACAAGTGCGTCGGCTGCATGGCCTGCGCCGAGGCCTGCCCGAAGAAGATCATTGAGAAGGTGCCGTATAAGCAGGCAGTGCTTGTCGGCTGCCGCAATCAGGACAAGGGCGCCGTCACGCGCAAGATCTGCGATGTCGGCTGCATCGGCTGCATGAAGTGCCAGCGCGAGTGCCCGGCGGAAGCCATCAAGATCGAGAACTTCGTGTCCACGATCGACTACGACAAGTGCGTCGGCTGCGGCCACTGCGCCGAGATCTGCCCGCGCGGCATCATCAACCTCATGGATCTGGTCAAGCAGTAAGCTGCCGGCCGGTCATAACAGCAACAGACAGACGGACATTTCGGTGTCCGTCTGTTTTTTGCGCACGGAGTGTGGAAACGTCCCTTTTCCTGCGGCGTGCGATGTGTTACAATAGACAAAAATGCGCGAGGAGGCCGCCATGTACCAGACCCGATCTGATGACTATGCCGCGTTCCGGTGCCTGGCCGGGGCGTGCCCGCAGACGTGCTGCGCCGCGTGGGAGATCGTTGTCGATCCGGACGCGCAGGACGCCTATCTGCGCCTGCAGCATCCGTTGGCGGCAAAGCTGCGGCGCGTGCTGCGCGTGGACAGCGAGGGCGATACGTACTTTGCACAGACGGACGGGCGCTGCCCGTTTCTGTGCGCGGACGGCCTGTGCGAGCTGCAGCGCACACTCGGCGAACAGAGCCTGTGCCGCACGTGCCGGGACTTCCCGCGCTGGGAGGTGCTGCTGTGCGACCGGGTGGAGCGCGGACTTTCGCCCGCGTGCCCGGAGGCCGCACGGCGGCTGCTGGCGCGCACGGCACCGTTGCGCTTTGTCTCCGCGCCGCTGCCGGACGACGGCTATGTGCCCGGTGCGCGGGAGCGGCGGCTGACCGCCGCCGTCACGGCGGTGCGCGACCGGGTGCTCGCGCTGCTGGTGCGGCCGGGGCATACGGCGGAGGAAAACCTCGCGGCGGCGCTCGATTTTGCCCGTGCGGCACAGCGCCAGCTCGACCGGCACCGCATTGCGGCGCTGGCCTGCGGGAAGGTGCCGGCGGCCGATGCAGCACCCGAACCCATGGCGCCGGCGGCGCTGGCGGCGGCGTTCGCGTCGCCGGAACCGCTCGATGCCCGCTGGCCGGAGCTGCTCCGGCGCGTGGCGGCGCTTCCTGCCTGCCCGCCGCCCAGAATGACGGCCGTGCAGCAGACGTGCCTCGCGCAGGCGATCGTCTGGCGGCACGGCATGGACGCGCTCGACGACCGCGATGTGGTCTTTCCTGTGCAGTACGCTGCGGCGACGCTGCGGCTGCTCGCCTGTCTGGCGGCGGTGAGCGACCGCACGGACGCGCAGCTCGTCGTGCTCGTCACGCGCGAGGTGGAAAACGACCCCGAAGCCCTGACCCGGCTGCGCGCCGGGCTGCAGATAGAACCCCCAAAAATGAATGCTCAGGAGGCACGCGACGATGAAAAAATGCAACTGCAAAATTAGGAATACCCTCGGCAAGTACCAGAAGATCTGGCCGTGGATCGGTGTGGCGGGCTACGCTGTCGACGGCGCGGAGGCCGTGCTCAAGCACACGAAGTGGGGCAAGGCACACTACAAGCTGCGCATGCTCATCCACGGCGCGGGCGCGGGGCTGCTGTGCCTCGGCGCGGGCGTACACACGGTGCAGGCGTTTGCAACGGGCAAGACGGACGTGCCCGCCGTCATCAGCGGGTCGGTCATCGGCTCAGGCATCCTCGGCCTGAACTACACGCACGCCGCGGCCAGGAAAATCGGCCCGAAGCAGGCGCGCGTCATGCACCGCGTGTTCTGCGGCGTGACGGGCCTCGGCATGGCGATGCACGTATTTGCCGTCAAGCAGCCGAAGCAGTAAAGCGCGTCAATATGCCAATCAGCCGGGAACCGATCGGTTCCCGGCTGATTTTTGGTTATTCGTTTTCCGGACGGGTTTCCGGCTGCGGGCAGTATTCCAGAAGATCGCTGATCTCGCAGCCGAACACACAGCAGACCTTTGCAAGGAAATCGAGGTCCACCATTTGCACGCGCTCCGCCTGATAGTAGCGATTGATGACGTCGTATTTCACATCGGTCAGTGTGCGCAGTTTGTTGCGCGTGACCTGCCGCTCATCGAGCAGCTGCCGGAGCTTGATTCTGATGTATCCGTGATCCTGTGTCTGATAGGACACGATGCTTTTATAGTCGTCCATCTGCACACCCCTTATTCCCGGTTAGTGTACCAAAGGAATTACCTGTTTACATTTACCATATTAAAGGCCATCCTTATATCAGGTAAATAAACAGGAGGGGTATCCATGAATGAGACGCTCATGACTTATCTGCGCAACATCATTTCACTGGAGTAGGCGGTATATGTTGAGGCGAGTGGATGATGTTCCTGAAATGATGAAGAGGCCGGCAAAACTCCGCCGGGAAGCGGGGCAGAAAACAGAAAGCAGCCGCAGCATCCTGACCGCTGCGGCTGCTGTTGTACTGCGTATGGATGTGTGATAAGATGAGGGCAGACAGGATGCAGAATCGCAATTCGGAGGTCAGGCGAAATGAAGAAAGAGAAACGCTTCGAGATCGTGTATCAGGAAGGCGGTTTCATGGGCGCAAAAACGATCTATGTGGATAAAGAGACGGGCGTGAATTATCTCTTTATCGTAAGCGGATATGCGGGTGGATTGACGCCGTTGTTGGATGCGGAGGGAAAGCCGGTCGTCACAAAAGGGACTGCCGGCTGATAAAACCGCGTTTCCCATCCGGTGCAATCCGATGCAAACAGGCGCTTTGCCATGGCAGAGAAAAGACCGGCGTGACCAGATGGTCACGCCGGTCGGCTTTTCTTATATGGGTCGGCGCTCAGCCGGTGGTGACATAGCTGCCCGATTCCGGCGCCTGAGTGAGAAACGGCACGAAGCGCGTCGCCGCGTCAAAGCTGCTGTCGGCCGCGATGGCGCTCTGGAGCGTGGAGACGTTGTCGGTCGTGGCGAACACGCACACGCGGTCAAACAGCTTCGGGAACACCGCCATGTCCTGCCCGGACTGCGCGGCCTTGTCCTGCAGGATGGAGTCCGCGCTCACGATGGCGCTCACGCGCAGGCCCGTAGCGGTCAGGTTCGCACGCAGGTACTTTGCCAGCGACACCACCGCATCCGTGCGCGAGGGCGTGCCGCTCTGGGACGCATATTTGAGCTCCGTGGCCGCGAGCGGCTGCTGCAGGTACGAGAACGCGACCTCGTCAAAGCCCAGGTCATGCAGCTCCTTGCAGAGGCTGACGAGGTACGTGCGGATGAACGTGTTGTACGGGTCGACCCAGCCGCCGGAGCCGTCGGTATACGCGCTGCCGGACGCGGTCTGCAGCGCGGTGGCGGCGTAGCGCTCGGCCATGAGCGTGTCGACGCACGTGCTCACAACGGCGACAAGGTAGATGTTCTGCCCCTTGACGGTCTGGATCGCGTCGGCAAGTTCGGCTGTGCCGTTGACGCCGTAGGCCGCGGCGTCCGAGACGCCGGACTTCCAGCTCAGCGTGCCGCCGGGTGCCTTCATCTGCAGCACGAGGGCGTTGCCGCCCGCCGCCTTCACGGCGGAGGCCGCGCGCTTGAGACCGTCGGGCGTGATCTTGTCGGCCGTCAGGTACTGCCCGTGCAGCTCGGTGAGGCCCTTGCCCGCGTCGGAGACGATGCCGGAGTAGTCCGGGTCCTCGAGTACGACCTCAGTGTCGACCGTCTCGGGCTGGCCGCCCTCGGTGACGGGGGCGGGTGTTTCCATGATGGGGAAGACGACGTGCAGAGAGCCGTCGCTGTCATAGACGATGTATTTCTGGCCGGCGTAGAAGAGAATGACGGCCAGCACGATCAGCCCGGCGAGGATCCACAGGATCACCGGCCAGACCTTGCCCCGGCTGCGCCGGGCGCGGTAAACGTCGTTGCGATGGGCGCGCATCGGCACACCTCCTTTGGGTCAGGCGGCGTCAGCCGCGGTTTTCAATGTCGCTGATGAGGGCAATGCGGCGCGCGTGGCGGCCGCCCTCAAATTCGGTGGTCAGGAACGTGTCCACGATTTTGAGCGCGAGGCCCGGACCGAGCACGCGCGCACCCATGGCGAGAATGTTCGCGTCGTTGTGGCGGCGGGTCATCTCGGCGGAGTAGCAGTCGCCGCACAGGGCGGCGCGGATGCCCTTGACCTTGTTCGCGGAGATGGAGATGCCGATGCCGGTGCCGCAGATGAGGATGCCGCGCTCGCACTCCCCGGCCGCGACGGCGCGCGCAACGGCCTCGCCGTAGACGGGGTAGTCGCAGCTTTCCTCGCTGTAGGTGCCGAAGTCCTGATAGGCAAGGCCCAGCTCGTCCAGATGGCGCATGACCTCCTGCTTGAGGGCAAAGCCGCCGTGGTCACATCCGATCGCAATCATATACAGTACCTCGATTTCTGAAATTTCCCGGTGTTAAAATGGCCAGTCCGGGAGCCATTTGAGTACATTCCATGCGTAGTCGCGCGGGATCGTCACACCCGTGAGCACGGGATAAAACAGCGCGAAGAGCACGCCGTTTGCTGCCGTGAAGGCGTATACGATGCCGAGATAGCCGCGCCGGCGCAGCCGGTCGAACACGTACCCGAGCGCGAGCACGAGAAAGAGCGTCGCCGCGAAGTAGTGGTATTCAAACGTCAGGCGCGAGATGAATACCCACGGCAGCACCTGCGCCAGATAGCCGACGAGGAGAAACAGCGCCGTGCGGTCGCGCTTCGCCGCGCGATACGCGAGCACCGGCAGCGCCAGCAGCCCGCCCCAGCACAGCAGGGGATTGACGAATGCGCCGATGGTCGACACCGTCCCGTCGCCGTACGACAGGTAGTAGAGGATCGGCCGCAGGTCGAGCAGCCACTGCCACCAGCGCGAGGAATACGGATGCGTGGCGACAAGGCCCGCGTGATACGTGAACATGAAGCGCTGGTTTTCCAGCACGATGGTGGCGTATTCGCGCGTGAAGTACATGCCCGCGCCGTGCAGGCCGCGCGCCGCGCCGTAGGGGTAATAGCTCGCATAATAGATCATGCCCGGCACGAGCACGAAAAACACAAGGCAGAAGCCAATGTTGCCCAGCAGCCTGCGCGCATACCGGCGGCCATCACCGGCCCGGTGCGCCCGCACGCCGGCAAAGATCCAGTGCAGCGCCCAGAGCACGCCGAGACCCGCCCCGGCGTAGAGACACGTCCACTTTGTGGCCGCGCCGATGCCGAACGTGACGCCGCAGGCGGCGAGATGGCGCAGCTTGCCCTCCGTGAAGTACCGGTACAAAAACAGGTACATGAGCAGGATGAACAGCGTCGCGAAGCTGTCGATGGTCGCGATGCGCGTCTGCGTCAGGTGCATGAAGTCGAATGCCAGCAGCGCCGCGCCGCACAGGGCCACGCGGTCGTCGCGGAACATCCGGCGCAGCAGGTCCCACATCAATGGCAGCATGGCCACGCCGAAGAGCGCGCCCATGCAGCGCCAGCCGAATGGCGTCATGCCGAAGAGCACGATGCCGAGCGAGAGGATCTCCTTGCCGAGCGGCGGGTGCGAGACTTCATACGGATACACGCCGCGCAGGTGCTCGTAGGCCGTGCGCGCGTGGTAGATCTCGTCAAAATACGTGCTGTTGTAGTACGTGGACGCGGCGGGCACGGTGTCCGCTTCGTCACAGAGGGCGTCCGCGACCGCGGGGCCGGTGATGTCGTGCACGCCGATGCGGTCACCCTGCAGGTCATAGAGCGCGAGCTCGCCGAGCTCCATGTGTGCGCTCGCCGTGATGCGGACATAGGCCGCCGTGGCGGGCGCGGCGTCAGCCGTCTGCGGCTGGAGCCATTTGAAGAGGTCGGCATAGCCCTGCGGCATCGTGCCGGCGGGCGTGAAGGTCACGCCGTCGGTCGAATAGGCGAGGGCATACTCGCCCGTGGACAGGCCGGGGTAGTACCACACGGCGCCGACGGCAGTCTCGCGCTCGAGCGCGAGCACGGCGGATTCGCCTGCCTCGAACGAACAGAACCGCTGCGGGTCGTGCGCGGAGCCGAGATTCCAGAACGCTGCGACGGCGTACACCGCCGTCAGCACCGCGATGCCAAGCCCGCCGCGGCGGCCCGTGCGCCGGGGAATGGGTGCGCGCGCGGGAAGGCGCAGATGCGCCAGCAGCGCAAGCGTGAGCGTGATGGCGGCTGCGAGCAGGATATACCGGAGCGCTGCCATGCGCGGTCCCTCCCTTCGCCGGAATGCCGGATGCTCTATATTATAGTACAGCGCGGCGGCCCTGTCCAGAAAAGAATCCGCCGGAGGGGCGGCAGCACTTGACAACTGTCCGGAATAAAGTTAGAATAATGTGATTATATTTTTGGCGGCGGATGGAGCGCCGCCACGAATATCGTTATGTTCCCGGCGGGTGCGCTTGATGGCCCGCCTTTTCCAACTTGAAAGAATATCGTAGAAAAAATCTGAAGAAACGGAGGATCACAATTTCATATGTCGTTACCAATAGCACTCGGTTGTATCATCGCAGCGCTTGTGGTTGGTTGCATCCTTGGCGGGCTTTACCGCAAAAAGGTCTCGGAACGCGAGATCGGCAGCGCGGAGGAGAAAGCCAAGCAGATCATAAATGACGCGTATAAGAGTGCCGAGAGCAAGCGGCGCGAGACCCTGCTCGAGGCCAAGGAAGAGATCCACAAGAGCCGGACGGAGTACGAGCGCGAGGTCAAGGAGCGCCGGGCGGAGCTGCAGAAGCAGGAGCGCCGCCTCCAGCAGAAGGAGGAGACCCTCGACCGCAAGACAGACACGCTCGACAAAAAGACGGACGCGCTCAACCAGAAGATCGCCGCGATCGACACCAAGCAGAACGAGATCAATCAGCTCAAGAAGACCCAGATGGAGCTGCTCGAGAAGATCTCCGGCTATACGGTCGAGGAGGCCAAGGCCTTCCTCATCAACAGCCTGAAGGACGACGTCGTGCATGAGCAGGCGCTCATGGTCAAGGAGATCGAGGCCCAGTACAAGGACGAGGCCGACAGCCGCGCCCGCGAGATCATCGCCACCGCCATCCAGCGCTGCGCCGCCGACCATGCGAGCGAAGTGACCGTGTCGGTCGTGCCGCTGCCGAACGACGAGATGAAGGGCCGCATCATCGGCCGCGAGGGCCGCAACATCCGCGCCATCGAGACGCTCACCGGCTGCGACCTCATCATCGACGACACGCCCGAGGCCATCACGCTCTCGAGCTTCGACCCCGTGCGGCGCGAAGTCGCGCGCATCGCGCTCGAAAAGCTCATTCAGGACGGCCGCATCCATCCCGCCCGCATCGAGGAAATGGTCGCCAAGGCCCAGAAGGAGGTCAACGCCACCATCAAGGCCGAGGGCGAGCGCGCCGTTTTCGAGACGAACATCCACGGCCTGCATCCCGAGCTTATCAAGCTGCTCGGCCGCATGAAGTACCGCACCAGTTACGGCCAGAATGTGCTCAACCACTCCATCGAGGTTTCGCACATTGCCGGCTTGCTCGCTTCCGAGCTCGGCGTCGACGTGGCCACCGCCAAGCGCGCCGGCCTCCTGCACGACATCGGCAAGGCCATCGACCACGAGGTCGAGGGCAGCCACGTGTCCATCGGCGTCAACATCGCCCGCAAGTACAAGGAGTCGGAGGAAGTCATCCACGCCATCGAGGCCCACCACGGCGACGTGGAGGCCCACACCGTCGTCGCCTGCCTAGTCCAGGCGGCCGACGCCATCTCCGCTGCGCGCCCCGGCGCCCGGCGCGAGAACATCGAGAACTATGTCAAGCGTCTCGAAAAGCTCGAGGAAGTCACCAAGAGCTTCCCCGGCATCGCCAACTGCTTTGCCATTCAGGCCGGCCGCGAGATCCGCATCATGGTCAAGCCCGAGGAGGTCTCGGAGGATCAGATGGTGCTGCTCGCGCGCGACATCGCCAAGAAGATCGAGGACGAGCTGACCTACCCCGGTCAGATCAAGGTCAATCTCCTGCGCGAGACCAAGGCTGTCGACTACGCGAAATAACCGAATCCCGAATTCCTCAACGCCCGCCGGATATCCGGCGGGCGTTTGTGCATCTGGTGCATTTTGGGAACAGCGGACGCAAGTGCCGATTTGCGACAGATGCATGAAAAAATGCACGAAAAACGAATCTGTTACAAAAAGGAAAGAAATACTTGACAAAAACAGTCGATTTATGGTAATATTTTTCCGGAACTGATAAAAATTGTTCTAAAACACGAAAGGAGAGTAAAATTCATGCCTTGGGATTGCCCGTTTTGCTTCCTCGGATGGCTGCATGATCAGTGGGGCTGGGACCCCGAAATGGCCGAGAAGTTCAGATCCATGTGCCCGAACAAGTAATGGATTTTTTGTGTGCTGTTAACCGGTAGCACGCTGCCAGCTCGCCCGGGGCTGAGCCAACCTTACGAGGCCTGACGCTTTGCGTCAGGCTTTGTTTTTTTGCCCGGGTTTGACAGCCAGCGCGCGGGTGTGTAGAATGGGCGCAGAGACCGAAACGGACGGGCAGGGAGATGCGATGAAGCAAAAGTGGCATAAACTCTATGGTAATTATATTACTTATTTGATTTTGGTTGGTCTTGGATTATATTATATTTCTGTGATTGCGCTTGATATTTGGGTATTCCATGCACCGGATTTGTCATTTTCAATCCCATGTTTTCTAATGCTGACCTGCCCCGCTGTTTTGTCGATCGGTTTAGCGTATAAGCCGCAGGGATTTAGTCGGCTTTTAACGCGCTGCAGCTTTGATGCCGAGGGCATCCATTGCCGAAGCCCACGCTGGGGGCGCTTTACGCTTCGGTGGGATGAAATTCGTACATATGGGTTTTATGGGTACTCCTTTTCCTATATGTCCATGCCGTTTTTGTACTTCTCGCTGGACCCGGCGGAGTATGCACCCCAAAATGGCGGCGAGGTGGCGCGAATCGGCCGCGACCGGATCATTTTTCAGTATCGGCCGTCCATCTGGGCGGCGCTGACAGAGTATATGCCGAAGGACATGGTCAAGCGGCTGGACGATGTGATCCGCAATGAACGCGGCGGGCATTTCCGGCGCGGGCCCGGCGCGTGAGCGGGCGAGCCTGCTGCACCGTGGATAGAGAAGAAAGCAGACAGCAAAAAATCCGGTGCCCGCATCGCGGGCGCCGGATCTTGCTTTGTCTGTTGTTTTGCCGGGGCAGGGGGATCAGTACATACCGCCCATGTCCGGGGCAGCCGGAGCGGCCGGAGCGGCCTTCTCGGGCAGGTCGGCCACCAGGGACTCGGTGGTCAGGACCATGGAGGAGACGGACGCGGCGTTCTCGAGCGCGCTGCGGCAGACCTTGGTCGGGTCGACGATGCCGTTTTCGATCATGTCGCCGAAGGTGTCATGCGCGGCGTCGTAGCCGAAGTTGGCGTTCTTGCTCTTGCTGACCTTGTCGAGGATGACCGCACCCTCGACGCCGGCGTTGGCCGCGATCTGGCAGATCGGGGCGCGCAGGGCCGTGGCGATCATGTTCGCACCGGTCTTCTCATCGCCGGAGAGCTTGGCAGCGGCAGCCTGTGCGGCCTTGCTGGCCACGACATACGCCGTGCCGCCGCCGGCCACGATGCCCTCTTCGACGGCTGCGCGGGTCGCGTTGAGCGCGTCCTCGATGCGCAGCTTCTTTTCCTTCATTTCGGTCTCGGTCGCAGCGCCGACCTTGATGACCGCAACACCGCCGGACAGCTTTGCCAGGCGCTCCTGCAGCTTCTCCTTGTCGTACTCGGAGGTCGTCGTCTCGATCTGGGCGTGGATCTGCGCGATGCGGGCCTGGATGTCGTCCTTGGCCCCGGCGCCCTCGACGATGGTCGTGGTCTCCTTCGTGACCTTGACCTGACGTGCGCGGCCGAGCTGGGCCAGCGTGGTGTCCTTGAGCTCCATGCCGAGGTCGGTCGAGATGACCTGGCCGCCGGTCAGGATGGCGATGTCCTGCAGCATTTCCTTGCGGCGGTCGCCGAAGCCGGGGGCCTTGACGCACACGCAGGTGAACGTGCCGCGCAGCTTGTTGAGGATGATGGTGGCCAGCGCCTCGCCCTCGATGTCGTCGGCGATGATGACGAGCTTCTTGCCCGCGTTCAGCACGGCCTCGAGCACCGGCAGGATCTCCTGAATGTTCGAGATCTTCTTGTCCGTGATGAGGATGAGCGCGTCGTCAATGACGGCCTCCATCTTGTCGTTATCGGTGACCATATACGGGGTGACATAGCCGCGGTCGAACTGCATGCCCTCGACGACCTCGGAATAGGTCTCGGCGGTCTTGCTCTCCTCGACGGTGATGACGCCGTTCTGGCTGACCTTCTCCATCGCCTCGGCGATGAGCTTGCCGATGTGCTCGTCACCGGAAGAGATCGCGCCGACACGCGCGATGTCGCCGCTGCCGCTCACGGGCTGGGAGTTGGTGCGGATGGCGTCGACGGCCGCCTCGGTCGCCTTCTGGATACCGCGGCGCATGACCATCGGATTGGCGCCGGCGGCGAGGTTCTTCAGACCCTCGCGGATCATCGCCTGCGCCAGCACGGTGGCGGAGGTGGTGCCGTCGCCCGCGACGTCGTTGGTCTTGGTGCTCACTTCGCGGATGAGCTGCGCGCCCATGTTCTCAAACGGGTCCTCGAGCTCGATCTCTTTTGCGATCGTCACGCCGTCGTTCGTGATCAGCGGAGCGCCGAACTTCTTGCCCAGCACCACGTTGCGGCCCTTGGGGCCGAGGGTGATCTTGACGGTATCTGCAAGCTGATCCACGCCGCGCTGCAGCGCCTTGCGTGCTTCTTCACCATAAATGATCTGTTTTGCCATAATGATAGCCTCCTAAAATCAAAGCGGTTGGATTACTCGACGACGGCCAGAATGTCGCCCTGACGCACGATGGAATATTCCTCGCCGTCCACCTTCACAGTGGTGCCGGAGTACTTGCCGACGATCACGCGGTCGCCCGCGGCGACGGTCATCTTCACTTCGTTGCCGTCCACCATGCCGCCCGGGCCGACTTCCACGACCTCGAACATCTCGGGCTTCTCCTGCGCGGACGCTGCCAGGATCAGGCCGCTCTTCGTCTTTTCCTCGGCCTTGAACTGCTTGAGGATCACTCGGTCTGCCAACGGTTTGAGTTTCATGATCTATATGCCTCCTAATATTAAATACAAAAAAGCGATGCGTTAGCACTCAATTCCTAGGAGTGCTAACGCATCATACTATACCACAATTTTTCGGATTATCAAGCCCCTGGCGAAATTTTTTTGTAAACGTTTTGTGACCGCGTTTTTCGTCACGCGTGGACAAATTCGCGCGTTTCGTGGCCGCCCGCGGTCTCGGGGTGGAAGAAGGCCATATTCGCCGGCACGAGGAAGTTCACGCCGCCGGGGATGAGGTCAAAGTTCACGTGCTTGCTCCAGAGGGCCTCGCCGTCGATGTTCACGACGAGCTCGGTCTCGCTGTCGATCTCAAGATGGTCGCCCTCGAGGTGGGTGATGAGATTTGCCAGCTCGCGGTAGCGGCCCTTGGCGTACTTGCCGACGAGCCGGATGAACGTCAGACGCGACACATCGCGCACGACGAGAAACTCGAGCTTGCCGTTGTCGGGCATGGAGTCGGGGATAGGGTTGAAGCCGCCGCCGTAGAACCGGCCGTTGCACGCGCAGATGAGCGACGTGCCGCCGGAATACTCCATGCCGCAGCCGCGCACGGTCAGCGGTTGGGCAATGCCCTTGAAGAGGTTGGCCACGGCGGACAGCACATAGCTGTCGTGGTACTGGTGCACCTCGGTGCCGATGCGCGCGTCGATGCCGACCGAGCAGATATTGATCGCGTAGCGTCCGCAGCACTCCATGACGTCAAGGGGGCGCACCTCGCCGCGCACGAGCTCCGCGAGGTCGAAAAAGCGCTCCTTCTCCTCGCCGAACATTTTGATGAAGTCGTTGCCCGTGCCGCAGGGGAAGTGCGTCACGGCGACGTTAGCGTGCCCCACGGCACCGTTGACGCACTCGTTGAGCGTGCCGTCGCCGCCGCAGGCATACACCCGCAGCTCCTCGCCGGAAGCGGCCTCCGCCGCGATTTTTGCGCACGCGTCCATGGGCGCGGTCGTGATGTAGATCTCGTAAGCGTCCTCGCTGCCCTCAAGCGCGCGGCGCGCCTGCTCGGCAACGTATTCGCGCCGGTCCTTACCGCCGGCGACGGGGTTGACAATGAACAGATGTTTCATAGCTCCATTCCTGCACTTTCGACAAAATAATACCATTACTATACCCCGCGCGGCGGGGGCGCGCAAGAGGGAAATCGTGAATATTTGCGGATTTTTAACTACCGGTGTTAAATATATGCGGCTGCGTGTCGGATATGCGGCCTCACACGCCCTTCGTGTACTGGAACAGATCGCAGCGGAGCGTACCGTTGTAGAGCTTGCGCTTCTTGTCCGCCGGGCGGCCGAACGCGCGCTCAAACTCCGTGTGCGAGCTCAGGAGGTAGAGCCGCCAGTGCTCGGTTTTGGCATAGGCCGAGCCGAAGGCGGTGTAGAGCGCCTCGGCCTCGCGCTTTTCCATGAGGCGCTCGCCGTAGGGCGGGTTCGTGACGATGACGCCGCGGTCGGTCGTCTGCGCGAATTCCCGCGCGTCCGCCACCGCGAAGGCGATGCAGTCGTCCACGCCGGCGCGGCGGGCATTGTCGCGCGCCATGGCGACGGCGCGTGGGTCAATGTCGGAGGCGAAGATGTGGTACTCGCCGTGAAACTCGCGTGCGCGCGCTTCCTCGCGCGCCTGCGGCCAGACCTCGGCCGGCAGCCACGCCCACTGCATGGCCGCAAAGTCGCGGCTGATGCCGGGCGCGCGGCCTTTGGCGGCCAGCGCCGCCTCGATGGCAATGGTGCCGCTGCCGCAAAACGGGTCGCAGAAGTCGCCCCGGCCGCGGTAGCCCGCGATGTCCACGAGCGCGGCGGCCAGCGTCTCGCGCAGGGGCGCGGCCACGTGCGCCGGGCGGTAGCCGCGCTTGTGCAGCGGCGTGCCGGTCGTGTCGAGATAGAGCGTGGCCGTGTCGTGCACGAGCGAGAACTGGATCTGGTACAGGGCGCCGGTCTCGGCAAACCAGTTGACGCGGTAGCGCTGCTTGAGCGACTCGACGACGGCTTTTTTGATGATCTTCTGGCAGTCGGGCACCGAGTGCAGGGCCGACTCCAGACTGTAGCCCTTGACGGGGAAGGCCGCGTCCACGGGCAGGTACTGCGCCCACGGCAGGGCCTTCACGCCCTCGAAGAGCGCATCAAACGTCGGGGCGGGGAAGCTGCCCAGTTCGAGCAGCACGCGCTCGCCGAAGCGGCAGCGGATGTTCATGCGCGCGATGTCCGCGTCCGTGCCCGTGCAGCGCACGCGGCCGTTTTCGGGCATGACGCTGCGCAGGCCCATGTGGCGCAGCTCATTGCCGAGCGGGCCCTCGAGCCCGAACAGGCACGGCACGCACAGTTTGTGGTCAGGCATCGGGCGTGTCCTCGGTTTCTTCGGTTTTTTCGGGCTGCGCGGCCTCAGCCTCCGGCTCGGCCTCCGGTGCGCTGTCTGCCTCCGGTGCGGTCTCGGGCTTCGCTTCCGTCTCGGGCGTCATGTCCACAAGCTCGAAGGTGATGTCCGGCAGCTTTTCCTGCTCGTACTTGCCACAGAGAATGCGGATGAGCACCACGATGGCGTAGATCAGGCAGGCGACGGCGGCGACCGTCAGCCCCTCGACCCAGCCCTGCGGGATGCTGCCGACGGTGTCCACGCACACGATGGCGTCGGGCAGGTAGTCGGCCGCGTCGTCGCTGTCGCCGATGGCACCGATCTGCTGCAGGTAGGCGTTGTTTTCCGTGTACCAGTCGTAGAGCGCGGACGAGACGGCCTCCGGCATGGTCTTGACCGTACCGGTGACGCGGATGAAGCTGTCGACCGAGTAGCTCTGGCCGGAGAGAACGCTTGTCGTCGCGTCGGAGATGGTCTTGACCGAGGCGTTCCAGCGCGCGGGGAAGCGGAAGGCCACGAGCTTGCCGCCGATGGGCACAACGCCGTACTGCGCGCTGCCGCCGTTGGGGTCGGAAAACGTGTTGAGGATAAAAGCAATGTCATGCTGCACGAACGTGCCGGGGTCGGCATCGAACGTGCCGGCGATCTCCTGCGCGCCGCGGGCGATGCGGAACACGCCGAAGCCGGACGCCGCCAGCAGCACGATGGCCGCCAGCAGACCGGCCACACCGCGCCGGAACGCGTGACGCGCGCGGACGCTCATGGGCTTTGTCTCCGCCGGAGCGGGGACTTCGGCAGTATCGGCTTCGCCGGCGGCGGGCTCGCCGGCCGTGACTTCTTCCGGCTGCGCGCACGCTTCGGGCGCATCGGTCTCCGGGGCGTCCGGCGCGGCGTTGTCGTTGATGATTTCTTCGGGGGTCTTGTGTTCGTCCATGATGGGCTCCTTTCTCAGATCGTGGCGGCGGTGTCGAGCATGGCGTCGAGCACGCAGCAGGCGAGCGCGGCCTCCATGACCGGGATCGCCCGCGGGGCGAGGCACGGGTCGTGCCGGCCGTTGATGCGCAGCGGCGTCTCCTCCATGGTCACGAGGTCGACCGACGGCTGCTCGCACGCGATCGACGGCGTGGGCCGCAGGGCCATGCGCACGACGAGCGGCATGCCGTTGGTGATGCCGCCATTGATGCCGCCAGCATTGTTCGAGGCCATGGTGATGCGCCCGTTTTTCAGGCGGATGGGGTCATTGGCCTCGCTGCCGCGCATTTCGGCGAGGGCGAAGCCGCGGCCGAACTCCACGCCCTTCACGCCGGGGATGGCATAGAGCATGCCGGCGATGCGGCTCTCCATGCCGCCGAAGAGCAGCCCGCCGACGCCGGCGGGCACGCCCGTGACGACGCACTCAAGCTCGCTGCCGACGGAGTCGCCGGCGCTGCGCGCGTCGAGAATGGCGCGCTTCATGTCGAAGTTGAGTTCCTTACCCGTCGCCTGGCCGACGCGCACGGCGTTGGCCGTGATCGTGATGCCGCGGCGCTCAAGGATCTGCCGGCAGACCGCCCCGGCGAACACCAGACACGCCGTGAGCCGGCCGCTGAACGGGCCGCCGCCGCGCAGGTCGGCGTGGCCGCCGAAGCGCACGGTCGCCGCGTAGTCCGCGTGGCTCGGGCGCGGGATCTCCGGGTGGTAGGCCGCGCTGTTCTGGTCCTTGTTGCGGAAGATGGCCGAGATCGGCGCGCCGGTCGTCACGCCGTTGAGGATGCCGCTCATCACGAGCGGGTCGTCCGTCTCCGAGCGGTGGGTCGTCAGGTCGGACGAGCCGGGCGCGCGCCGGCGCATCTGGATGCGCACGGCGTCCATGTCGATGGCCTCACCGGCCGGGACACCGTCGAGCACGACGCCGATTGCCGGGCCGTGCGATTCACCGAAGATCGTCACTTTTACGCGTTCGCCATAGGTGTTCATGCGTTTGCCTCGCTGTTCGTTCAAAATGAAGGATACAAATAACCATACAACATTTTTCCGGTCTTGTAAATGCCTTTTGCATGCGCATGGGGGGCGTGGGCGCGCGGATTTTACAGATTGGACATGAAAACGCCGTGCCGGTTGTTTTATAATAAAGACAAATTGTGAAAATGATATCCGGCGCGGAAGCGCGCCGGTGAAGGAGGCAACATCGCATGAGCCAGAAAGTGCTCGTCGTGGAGGACGATAACAACATCGCAGAGCTGCTGCGCCTGTACCTGCAGAAGGACGGGTTCGAGGTGTCCCACGCGGCCGACGGCGGCAAGGCCGTCGAGATGGCCAGGGAGATCCAGCCCGACCTCGTGCTGCTCGACATCATGCTGCCCGTCATGGACGGCTGGCAGGTCTGCCGCGAGCTGCGCAAGACCATGAAAATGCCCATCATCATGCTCACCGCCAAGGGCGAGACCGAGGACAAGGTCTCCGGCCTGGAGATGGGCGCGGATGACTACATCGTCAAGCCATTCGAGGTCAAGGAGCTGCTCGCGCGCGTGCACGCCGTGCTGCGCCGCACCGGCGACGACGGCAAGCCCAAGAGCAAGAAGCTCACGTTCGACAAGCTCGTCATCAACCTCGACTCCTACGAGCTGATCGTCGACGGCAAGAAGATCGACACGCCGCCCAAGGAGATGGAGCTGCTGTACCACCTCGCGGCGACGCCCAACCGCGTCTACACCCGCAACCAGCTGCTCGACGAGGTGTGGGGCTTTGACTACTTCGGCGACAGCCGCACCGTGGACGTGCACATCAAGCGTCTGCGCGAAAAGCTCGAGGGCGTGTCCGACAAGTGGGCGCTCAAGACCGTCTGGGGCGTGGGCTATAAGTTCGAAGCGGAAGAGACGTAAGTGAAAAGCATTTATTTCAAAAACTTCGCCGCGACCGCCGCCATGGTCATGTTCAGCTTCCTCATCCTCGGCGCGGCGTTCGTGTTCCTCGGCCGCAGCTATGTCATCAGCGAATACCGCGGCAACATGGTCTCCAACGCCGAGGAGGTCAGCCACGCCGCACAGGCGCTCGTGCGCGACGGCGAGCTCTCCAACTGGGACCTGCGTATGGTCATCAGCACCCTTGCACAATCTACCGGTAACCACATCTTCATCACGGACACCGACGGGACGATCGTCTCCTGCTCGTGCCGCAACATCGCCTGCGAGCATCTCGGCCGCACGCTCACCGGAAATGCCATGGCTCAGCTGCGCAGCGACGGCAAGCTCAACCTCATCACGAGCCTCGGCGGGTTTTACGGCTCTGCGCACTACGTCGTCGCGCAGCCGATCACCATCGGCACGGCCGCGCGCGTCGTCGGCTATGTGTTCGTGGCCACGAACAGCGCCACGATCATCGACGGCTGGCGCACATTCGTGTGGGTGTTTCTCGCCGCATCCGCAGCCGTGATGATGATCGCGCTGCTGCTCTCGCTCGTGACGAGCAAGCGCATGGCTCAGCCGCTTGACGAGATGGCCGTCGCGGCCAAGAAGTTCGCCCACGGCGACTTCTCCGCCCGCGTCACGGACGACGGACGCACCGACGAGGTCGGCGCGCTCATCTCGGCGTTCAACACCATGGCAGACTCGCTCGAGACGAGCGAGCAGCGCCGAAACGCCTTCATTGCCAACGTCTCGCACGAGCTCAAGACCCCCATGACCACCATCGCCGGCTTTGCCGACGGCATTCTCGACGGCACGATCCCCAAGGATCAGGAGGACAAATACCTCGCCACCATCGCCGACGAGACGCGCCGGCTCTCGCGTCTCGTGCGCAGCATGCTCGACATGTCACGTCTCGAGAGCACGGGCGAGGATCTGACGCGCCGGCGCGAGTTTGACATCTCGGAGAAGATCGTCAGCACCATGCTCAGCTTTGAGGCGCGCGCCGACGACAAGCAGCTCGACGTCGATCTGCAGCTGCCCGAGGACTCCATGCAGGTGCTCGCCGACCCCGACGCCATCACGCGCGTGCTCTATAACCTGATGGACAACGCCGTCAAGTTCGCCGCGCCCGGCAGCACGCTGTGCGTCTCGCTCTGGAAGTCGGAGGGCAAAGCCTACGTCTCCGTGCGCGACCACGGCGAGACCATTCCGCCCGACGACCTGCCGTTCATCTTCGACCGCTTCCACAAGTCCGACCGCAGCCGCAGCCTCGACCGCGACGGCGTGGGTCTCGGACTGTACCTGGTCAAGAGCATCCTCGACGCGCATGGCGAGGACATCGCCGTCACGAGCCGCGACGGGGTGACGGAGTTCGTGTTCACGCTCACGCTTGCAAAGCCCGCGCCCAAGCCCACCGCCAAGCCCGAGAGCACCGGCCGCCGGGGCGGACGCAAGAATTCATGATTTGTTCGCGGAATTCATAAAATGTTTGTTTTCCATTCATAAGCAGCACAAAATCACGTGCTATCATCAAATCGTTCCTTGGGAGGGACACCACAATGTACGACAATGTCCGCAAACCGGAGTCCGACTGGTATGAGGCCGGCTATACCGCGCCCCGCACCGATGCCGCCGGCACCGGCTGCTACGACTCCTACTGGAGCCCGTCGCAGGCCGCCGCGCCGAAGAAGAAGTCCCATCAGGGACTGAAGATCACGATGATCATCCTCGGCGTGCTCGTACTCATCATCGCGTCCTGCTATGTGTTCGCCGGCCGCGGCCGGGAGGCGATCTCCAGCGACGGTGAGCCGGGCCAGCACGGCAGCGTGACGCTCCCCCGCGAGGACACGGACGATGACACCACCGTCACCGGCAAGAATGAGCTGCCGGCCGCGCCGACCGATCCGAGTGTGACCATGATGCTCCAGCCCGCCGGGGGCAGCGCGCTCTCGCTGCAGAGCGTGTATGCCAAGTGCCTGCCGTCCGTCGTCGGCATCCATGCCGACATCAGCCGCAGCGAATACAGCACCGGCACCGGCGTCGTGCTCACGAGCGATGGCTACATCGTCACGAACACGCACGTGCTCGACGGTGCCAAGGCCGTCACCGTGACGACCTCGGACGGTACCGAGTACAGCGGCAAGCTCGTCGGCGCAGACGCCGTGAGCGACATCGCCGTGCTCAAGATCGAGGCGCAGGGCCTCACGCCCGCCGAATTCGGCGACTCCAGCTCCCTGCAGGTCGGCGACGACGTTGTGTCCATCGGCAACCCGCTCGGCGAACAGCTGCGCTGGACGATGACCAACGGCATCATCTCCGCCATCAACCGCGACATGGTCTATAACGGGCACAGCATGACGCTCCTGCAGACCAATGCCGCCATCAATGAAGGCAACTCCGGCGGCCCGCTCATCAATATGTATGGGCAGGTGATCGGCATCACGAACATGAAGGCTCTGTCCACGGGCGTGGAGGGCATCGGCTTCGCGATCCCGACGGCGTCCATCCGCCCGATCGTCAATGCGCTGCTTGCTGACGGCCGCGTTTCCGGCCGCGTGAGCATCGGCATCACCGTGGGCGCGGTGTCCTCCGCCGCTTCCGAATACTACGATCTGCCCGAGGGGCTGTATATCAGCGCCGTCGCCGAGGGCTCGGACGCCGAAAAGCAGGGCATCCAGTCCGGCGACATGCTGCTGGCCGTCAATGGTCAGGCCGTGACCACCACCTATGATGTCAGCGCCGTCAAGGACGGGCTGAAGGTGGGCGACACCGTCACGCTGACCATCTACCGCGACGGCAAAACGTTCGATGTCGACGTCAAGCTCGTCGATACGAACGATATCTCTTAATTTGCTAGTTTCTCCCTCCTCATATTCTCCTCTCTATTGAACGAACCCCAGGCGGCTTGCCGTCTGGGGTTTGTTCTATATTGGGGTGGAAAATAATGCTGCTGCGCTGAGAAATTGAGCCGCAGGGGAGCCCGAGGGGGCAAGGCCCGCCTCGGATGAAATTTTTGCATTGCCTCTGGCAATGCCTTCCCCGCAAGGGGAAGGCTTTCCAAATCCGGACCTTCCGGCGTCCACGGTGATACACTGCACCTCCGTCACGCCAGCACAGCTGTGAAGCAGTGCCACTCCTCGAGCGTGTCGTGCGCCGTGACGGTGAAGCCCGCACGCGTGAGCGCGGCTGCCACCTCGTCCTCGCGCCCGTCGATGATGCCCGAGCACACGAACGTGCCGCCCGGGGCGAGAAACGCCGGGGCCAGCGCGGCCAGCGGGATGATGACATCGGCCACGATGTTCGCCAGCACGATGTCGTACCCCGTGCCGAGCCGGCGGCGCAGGCCCGCGTCGGCGAGAATGTCGCCCGCGCAGACGGTGAACCTGTCCTCGTAAAAGCCGTTGAGCGCGGCGTTGGCCGCCGCGACCTCCGGGGCCTTGGGGTCAATGTCGCAGCCGGTGACGTGTGCGCAGCCGAGCAGCAGTGCGCCGATGCCGAGGATGCCGCTGCCGCAGCCGAGGTCGAGCACCGTCCTGCCTGCGGCGGCGCAGTGCTCGAGCGCGGCGAGGCACATGCGCGTCGTGGCGTGGCTGCCGGTGCCGAAGATGAGGCCGGGGT